>Ga0208589_1000205_pt1 | contig 28752 bp, 24 predicted proteins | sample NGESurshal092012_2_FD_184486 | JGI IMG/M metagenome (GOLD analysis project Ga0208589, IMG submission 184486) | Arctic peat soil microbial communities from Barrow, Alaska - NGEE Surface sample F53-2 shallow-092012 (SPAdes) | ecosystem: Environmental > Terrestrial > Soil > Wetlands > Peat ...
GGCGTGAAGTTTCTCGCCAAATCCGCCAAACGCCAGGAACTCTACGACTTCCTCGCCAAAATCGGCATGGGCAGCACGCCGCGCACCGCGTACGACCACCACCAATGCCACGCCGCCACCGCATACTTCCACCGGCCCTGGGAGGGTGATGCCCTTGTCCTCACGCTCGACGGCGCCGGCGACGGCCTCTGCGCCACCGTCAGCATCGGCCACGGGTACGACATGAAGGTGGTCTCGCGCACCACCAAATATCATTCCGTACCGGGCAACCTCTACTCTTTCATCACCTGGCATCTGGGCCTCAAGCCCTACGAGCACGAATACAAAGTCATGGGCATGGCGCCCTACGGTCAGCCGGAATACGTCGCGCCGCTGCTCCGCCCGCTCTTCAGCGTGGAAGGGATGGAGTTTCGCAATCACACCGGCCGAGTTTCTTACGGCTTCCTCAAGTTCTACCAAAAACTCCTCGCCCGCCAGCGCTTCGATAACATCTCAGCGGGTGTGCAACAGGTCTTTGAAGAACTGATGGTGAAGTGGGTGAAAAACTGCGTCGCCGCGACCGGCGTGAAAAAAGTCGCCTGCGCCGGCGGCGCATTTCTGAATGTAAAATCCAACAAGCTCATCCGCGAGCTGCCGGAAGTCGAGGCGTTCTACGCTTTCGGAGCCAGCGACGACGGTGGCACGCCCGTCGGAGCCGCCATGCTCGGCTACCTTGATCTCTGCAAGCACAAAAACGCCGCCCCCAATTTGCAGCCGTCCAAGCACCTCTATCTCGGCCTCGATTTCAGCGAGCAGGAGATGGAAGCGGCGATCAAAAAATCCGGCCTGCCGTATGAGCGGCTGACCGACCCTGCCCCGCGCCTCGCCCGGATGCTCGCCGACGGCAAAATCATCGGCCGCTTCAACGGCCAGGAAGAACTCGGCCCCCGCGCTCTCGGCAACCGCACCATCATGGCCGACCCGCGCGATCTGAAGAACATCCGCAAGCTGAATTTCGCCATCAAGTACCGCGATTTTTGGATGCCCTTCGCAGCCAGCATGATCGAGGAGGAGGCCCCCCGGTTCATCAAGGGATTGACGGGCTGGCCGTTCTACATGATCGAAGCTTACGACACGACGCCGGAGGCCGAGAAGTGCATCATCGCGGGCATGCACCCGATGGACCTGACCGTCCGCCCGCAGATCGTCAACGAACTCAACCCCAGCTACGGCGACATCATCCGCGAATTCAAAAAGCTCACCGGCGTTGGCGCGGTCTTAAATACCAGTTTTAATCTGCATGGATTCCCGATTGTGGGATCGCCTGAGATCGCGATTGATACGCTGCTGAAGAGCCAGCTAGATGCGCTGGCGCTGGGGCCGTTTTTGGTGACCAAACCCGCTGCCAAATAAGAAGCCCCCGGATGGCCATCCGGGGGCTTTGGTTTGCTACTACCGACTATAACAGATCGTTACTTCGCCCCCGTCAGCAGTTTTCGTTTCCCGCTATTGTTCGTAAACGCTGGAGAGTGCGACTGAATCAAATCGACGGCTTCTGCGTCAAAAACATTCTCCCCGCAAGCCGGACACTCATAGAATTCAACATTCGGAACTGAGTACCCCTGACCATTGATAGATCGCTTGAGCGTGCGTCGAATCCGCCATATTCGTTTGCTTCCACAAGTTGGACAATTCTTGATATTTATCATGATCCGTAGTCATTCAGCACGTTTGCTGGAGACCAAGACACAATGGGTTGCGGCACAACATCGCACAACGAAAACGCCCGCAGCTAAATAGCAGCGGGCGTTTTGCATTAGCGATTGACTTCCAATTTTCTTAACCGTCCTGGTACTCCGGGACTGTTAGTGCCTTACTTCGCCACCACCAGCGCCTTGCGCTTCTCGGCAATCAGCTTCAGCAGCGCCTTATGCGGGTCGGCGAACTTCGCCGTTCCTTCATCCATGAGCACGGTTTCCATCTTGGCGGGGTCCACCTTCTTGTCGATCTCGTCGAGAATCGACTGAGCCGGCATCTTGTCGATCTGCTTAACGTAGTCGTGATTCAGCTTCGCCACCGCGTCGTTCGTCGCGGGGGGATTGGTCTGAATATCGCTGCCGGCCAGAGCCGAGACATACTTGTCGCCCGGATCGCTGGCCTTCTTCGTTCCCGTGCTGGCGAAAATAATCTCCTGCTTCAGGGCCAGGTTTTTGCTCGCCCAGAAATCCTGGTTCATCTTCCACAGCCGCTTCGCGTTGACAATGCCCACCTGCCCCTGTGCTTCCGGCGACAGGTCCGGGCAATGCTTCTCCGTATAAATATCCACGCGGCTGACGAAAATGCTGTAGACGCTCTTAAAGCGGCTCAGGCCGTCGCGGCGGCGCTGCGCGCCCGCCCATACCCGGTCGCGCGCTATCTTGTACTGCCGCTCAGAAAAGATCAGAGTCACATTCAGCGTCAGCCCCAGCGCGGCAAGGCTTTCCACCGCGTCCAGCCCGGCGGGAGTCGCCGGAACTTTGATCATGCGGTTCATGTAACCCTTGCCCCAATACTCGCCGAGGTGAATGTACTTCTTCACGCGCTCGGCATGGGGCAGATTGCGCTCGCGGTCTTCCAGGAGGGGGTCCAGCTCGAAGCTGACATAGCCGTCATCACCCTTGGTGCGGCTGTCGATGTTGCGGAATTTGTCCTGGGCATCGCCGACCAGGAAGTTGGTCATGCGCCATGCGACGGCTTCATCGCCGAGGTTTTCATCGAAGAAGGTGACCATCATCTCATCGAAGCGGCCGGTCTTGATCAGATCGGAAATAATAATCGGGTTGCTGGTTGCGCCGGTCGCGCCCAGGGCGATATTCTTATCAACCAGATCGGGGTCCACGCTGTCGAGCCAGAGTTTGGTGCCGGTGGAGATGAGCGATTTAAGCGACATGTCGAGCCTCCCTAAAGGGTATATGTGTCTGCGCGATTCAAGGTGCAGAACTATACCGGAGGGATTCCCGTTGTCCATCCCGGCGGCGGCTACAAACCAGCCAATTCGCCGCCCCCCGTCGCCCCGCCCTTGCGCCCCCGGCGATTCCGCCGCGCGCCAACGCCAAACAAAACCCACAACGCCCCGACGGCCCCGACGACCGAAACCGCCGGCAACACTGCCCCAACGCCGGCCAGATCATCGCCCCAAAAAACATACCCGCCACGAAGTTTCTCCCAATACTCGGCGTTGGTATTGAAACCCAGCGCCGGATCGTAATTCAAAACGGTCCGGCCATTCGTTTGCGACGTGCCCGGCACAATCGATTCCCGCACAAATTGAAGGAGTATCCCCAGGCTGTAATCGATCGCCAACGCGGCTAAAACCAATCGAAATAGAACCCGCCGTCCGGTCGGCAGCCACGCCGCCACCAGCGTCAACCCCATCATCGCCAGCGATTGGAGCGTGATATTCGCGGTCCCAAATTCCATCCAGCCGTAGTTCACTGATATCCCCACGACGTAGGCAAAGATCAGATAAAACAGCCAGAATCGCTGCTCCCATGGATTTACCCCAATCCGGGCGCGAAGCATTCGCACCAACATCCCAGCGGCCACGATTCCGCCGAAGAGGCCCATCATTGTGGGCAGCGCTGTCTGCACGATCGTAAAGTAGTAATCTCGAAAATCCCCCCAGTTGTGAACATGGCTCAATGTTGAAAATGCGCTGCTCGACGCCGCCGGATGCAACGGATGTGGAATCATGCTGGTAAACAGGTTGTACGCCATGCGGCGGAGATTCTCCCCCAGCGCCATCGTGGGCATTCCCGTCGTCTGCGACGCATCGGCAAACGTTGCCTTCACACCCAGGCGAACCGCCGCCCACCCAAACCAGGTGGCCAGCAGCGCCGCGGCGGCAACGCCCGCGCCTGCGGCCTTTCGCCACGCGCTCCCGCTCCTGATTGACGTGAAAATGCAATGCAGTCCCACAGCCGCGGCAAACGGAACCGCTGAGTAATGAACCAGTATTCCCGCCGCCAGACTCACCGCCGCCGGCACCAGGCGACGCCTCAGATAAAAACAAACGCCCAGCACCACCCACGCTGCCGCGAACGCCTTGGTCCACGTGTAGGTTACATTTTCCAAGATGCTCGGGTTCAGCATGAACAGCGCCGCCAGCACCGGCTCCAGCCGCCGCCGCGGTGCGATCCTCGTGAGAAACAGGCAGCACGGTACAAAGGCCCAGGCATTCAAAAACAAAAAGACCAGCGAAAACGCCTCGAAACTCAACCCCATCTGGCGGCAGAAAAACGCCGCGATGAGGTTCATCATCGGCGGGCGTGATGCCAGCGAATATCGGTTCAGATAGCGAAAATCCAGAGGCAACTGATGCAGGAAAAACCGCGTGCGATCGAAGTGCTCATACCAATCCCCGCCCCAGCCGCCGCCCCCGTAGCCGCGAATCATCGCCAGATGAATAAACTCCCATGCCAGCAGCACGCAAAAGCATAGGAACGTTCGGCGGGTATCACGACGCCGGACGAGCATCGCCGCCGTCCGCAACCCCATGACGCCGCAGACCGCGAAAACTCCGGTGACGCCCCAATACGCCCATGCCCCCGTGTTAAGCGAAAATAGCGCAAACGACGCAAGGTAAATCGCGATAAACGAAGCGGCGAACACCCCGCACAATTTCTCCATCGGCGAGCCGCGCACCCAACCCGCCAGCAGCAACCCCGGCCCGCCAGCGCAGACCGCCAGTAAAATGATCTCAATCGCCAGCCGACCTATGACCAATCGACATCCTCATCATCAGTTAGAACGGCGGTGTCGCCGGCCCCGCCCCCGCCTGTTTTTGCGCCGCCAGCCGCGCCGACAGTTCTTCCCGCGGCATCACATCCGCGTGTCCATCGACAAACGCCGCGCCCACTGTTTCATCCGCCGCCCCTTCCAGCGATTCATACACCACCACGATTTCATCCGGCTGCACCATTCGCCCCATCGTTTGCAGCGGCTTGACATAAACATACCCCGGATGCACCGCCGGATTGAGCGGATCGACCAGCGCTTCGGCCAGCGCCTCCCGTCCGCCGGCGTATGGCGCTAAATCATCCAATGAATCGGGAAAACCTCCCTTGTGATCAGTGGCGTAATCGACAATCGCCTGCGCCAGCGATTCTTCATTGGCCAGCGACCGCTGCTGATCGCCGATGCGACCGGCCAGTGCGGCCAGTTCCATCAGCCGCGGCCGGATGAGTTGGTCGATCGCTGCCGCATCCATATGCAGCCACAGGCGATTCGCATCCTGCGAGGGCTTCACTCCGTCGATCAGATCATCGAGCTTCGTTACAAATCGTCGCGCCGCCGGCTCCTTCCGGAAACTCTCGAGCAGCGCATCAACGATCGCCCAGACCCGCGCTGTCCCGATCGGGCTGTCCGACCAGACTTCCAGACGCAGTTCCGCCGCCGGCGGCAGCTTCAATCCCAATCCCGCCCATGTAACCGAATTGACCAGAGCCACCGGGTTTCCCCCGCCCGCGGCCTCCGGCAGCTTCTCCGGCAATTCCAGTGACGCCACCATCTTCAGAGTTTCAGACGGCGAAAAAACCAGCTTCACCGCCGCGTCTCCCAGCCCCGCCAGCCCGGTCGCAAACATCGGCCGATCCGCGGGCTTCACTGTTCTCATCTTCTCCACCTGCTCCGTCAGCCCATACAAAATCGCCCCATTGATCTCCGTCGCTTCCCATTCCGACGGCTGCGTTGTTGCCGGCGTTTTCGTCTCGCCTTCAAAGAGCTTGGCGATCAAAGTCCCATCCGCGCCGTGCTCCAGCGGCACGATCAGCACGCAAGGCAAATCATCAGGGTCGCCCAACCACGCGACACCATAAATCAATCGTCCCGCCGCCCGATGAAAATCCTCCACCCAGCTCCGCCCGCGTGTTTCGTACTGCTCAAAAAACCCCGCCGCTGCTTTATATTCGCCCGAGTCATTTTCTTTCGTCGATCCCAAAATCCACGGCTTAATTGCCGCTACATCAATCTTCGCCGGATCGATCTGCAAAACGAAAAGCGTTCCATTGGTAACGAACGGCGTAAGCGCTGGATCAAGTCCCGCCGCCTGCGTCGTGGCCACCAAGTTCCCTTGCGCCGCGGCCACCCGCGGCAAAATCAATATCAAAACCAAAACCAAAGCGATCCGCTTGCCCATATCTCTACCTCGCACCGAAACCCGCTCCATTTTTCAATCAACAATCACCAATAAATTCAATAATCACCAAAAAATTCACCCTCACGCTCCACGTTTTCCCGTTTTCCCGTTTCATGTTACGATGATTCCATGGAATTTCCCCCTAACGAACAGGAATTTCTGCTGAAGGTCGCCTGTGCCACCATCCGCCGCCGGCTCGAAGGCGCGTCCGCTCCCCCCATGGTCACTCCGATATCGTCCAACGTGATTTGTCCCGCGGGGTGCTTCGTATCGCTCCATTCCAAACACACCCACACGCTGCGCGGCTGCGTGGGCCGCATCGACTCCTCCGGCCCGCTGCTTATGGTCCTTGGCAACGTTGCATGGCAGGTCATCGGCGACCCCCGATTCGTTGAACGCCCGGTCAGTCTGGCCGAACTTCCTTCCGTCACGGTGGAACTCAGCGTTCTGGACATCCTCATCCCGGCGGCCAATCCGCTGGATTTCGATCCCCCCAACGACGGCATTTATCTCATCGCCGGCGGCCGCACCGGCGTCTTCCTCCCACAGGTTGCCCGCGAAACGGGCTGGTCGCGCGAACAACTTTTAGACCGACTCTGCCAGGAAAAGATCGGCATCCCCGCCACCGCCTGGCGCGCCCCCGGCGCCCGCCTTCTGAAATTCAAGTCGATTACGATCGGCCCCGCCGATTTTAGTTTTGAAGATCCCCCCATGCCCGCTCCCAACGCCCTTGCCCGCCCCGTATAACCCACCCCGAAAATTATCCGAACATTCTCCTTGACAAGCCGATATATGTTAGGTATATATTACCCTAACTGATACCGCTCTGTACGAACAGACCCAGGCATGGATTGCGAGGCTCAAAATGATGACTGTGAAACAAATCGAGCGCAACTGGCTGGCCCGCGAATACGCGCGGCTTTCCGACGAATTGCTCACTAACCGCCCCGAGGGCATGTATCGTCAACGATTATCGGCCAGCCCGGCGCTTTGCGCCGCGGCCGCCGGCATGATCCGCCTGGATGAACTCAATCAATCCGACGTTCCCGTCTTCGGCTTGCTCCTGAGAACGCTTCTCGCCGCGCAGGAATCCGACGGTGGGTGGGGGGACCTGGTGACCACTGCCTGGGGTTTGCGGGCGTTGCTCCTCGATCGCGGCGGCGGCTTGGCTGTGGCGCGCGGCCTGGCTTACGTTGCCGCTTTGCAGCAATCCCAGGGTATCTGGCCCGCCATCCCCATCCGGCGCATGCCTGCCGATCCGCTCGTCTCCGCTTTCGTGCTCTTTCAGCTTGGCGACAGCGATGATTTCCGCCGTGCCGTCAGATTTGCCGACGCCACCGTCTGGTTCAACTCGCGCTGCGCCGGCGGCCAGAGCACGACCAGCGAACTCGACGGGGAATCAAGAACAATGTGGGAACGCGCGCGTTTGCGTTGCCGTGGACGTTTGAGGGAAACACAAGTCGTGGACCAGAGCAGTGTCGACAATGGCAGCCTGGCGGCAGTCGCCGGCAATTCTTGCCCGCTGGCGCAGCAAACCGGCAGTGAGTTGGGGTGAGGGGCTTTTTATGGTGAGGGGGGGCAGAAGGATGTATCACACTCGTCTAAGAGCGGCGGACGGGAGTCGAACCCGCAACCACGTGCTTGGGAAGCACGGACTCTACCATTGAGTTACCGCCGCAGTGCTTGCGGATTGTATCCAATTTCGCGCCGTCTCACCACCCCGGTTACCCGCCCGGTTACCCGTCCCGTTATCCTCCCGGTCAGCCGCCGCCCTTCGTGTCCTGAGCCTGTTGAAGGAGGGTGACGCCTTCGTTCGCCTATTGTTTCATTTCTTCCCCGAATAATCCTGCCACAACCATTCCATCGCTTCGGGAAGCGTCTGCCGCACTGTTCGCTGATCAACATGCCGCGCCCCTTTGGCAAACACAAACTGATAATGATACCCCTTGGCCTTCAACACCGCGGCCATGTGAAAATTCGCCAGCACCCAATTATGAAATCCCGCCTCCGGCGCTGCCGCCCCGTTATCATTTTCGCCTACCTCCATCCATATCCGAATGGGCTTCACTTCGCTGTTCGGGATCAGGTGTTCATGATATTCCCATGCCCCGTGCGGTGTTTGAGGATTCTTCGGCGACTGCTGATTCACGTACGTTCCTGAATAGGTCAACACCCGGTGATAAAGATCAGGATGAAACCACGCCATGCTTAATGCAGCCGCTCCGCCTGAACTGCCGCCCAGCGTCGCCCGCCCGTCCGGGTCCTTCGTGAATGTAATATTGTAATCCGCCGAAATTTTCGGCAGAACTTCCGATTCCACAAACTCGGCATATTTCCCAGAGACCGTGTCGTATTCCAATCCGCGTTCGCTGCCCTGGCCGTCACTCCCGCCGTTGCCGATGAAAATCGCCGCCATCACGGGCAGGCGATGTTCGCTGATCATATTATCCAGAATGGTCGGCAGTTCCCGTTGGTTGTCCGCGTCCTGACAAATGATAAACGGCGCCAGCGTACCTGGAACATACTGGCTGGGAATATATACGCCCAGCTTGCGTGTGTACGGAACCGTGCCCGGCGCCGTCTTGCTGATTCCGGGGAACATCTTGCTGTCCTGGGACGCCATCGTGAATGTCTTTACCACTCCCTTCGGCACTCCATCCTTCACCGTCATTTCCGGCGGGTTTGCATAATCCGGACCGACAAAATAGTCTCCATCCGCCGCCATGATGAGCGGCGTCGTTGGGACATGAATCACCGGGCGGGTCGCGGCGACCTGCGCCGCCGCCGGCTGTAAACCCATCGCAAAAAGCACAACAACGCCGCAAAAGAGAATCGTCGTTGATTTCATAATTGAATCCCTCAAGCTGTTAAGAATTATTCCAAACCACCGCTTATTGGCCGGCCTTAGGCGCCCCCGACGACGGGGACGCGATATCCGTTTTCTTCAAAAATCCGGTCGTCACGAGCCATTCCTGAAACCGGGACGGCCACTCATTCGACGCCGTCGTGCTCCGCGGCCGATATCCAAAACCATGCCCGGTGTTGGCATAAATATGAAGTTCCACCGGAACGCCGGCTCGCTTAAACAAGAGATAAATGTTCGGCAGCCCCTCTGAAATATCCGGCCGATCCTTCGCCCCGCAGAGCAGAAAAGCCGGCGGCGAATCCTTCGTTGGCACAATCGCCTTGGAGTTGCCGGGGTACATCAGCCCCTGAAACGCCGGCTTGCAGCCAAACCGGTCGATCGGGTCGGCCGCCGTCGCATTCCCCTCATCGTTCTTCTGCACAAGGAGATTCACCAACTCGCCCCCGGCGGAAAACCCGATGATTCCCAGCCGGGCCGGATCAACGTTCCACTCTGCCGCCCGGCTTCGCACCAGCCGCATGGCCCGCTGCGTATCGGAAAGCTCGTCGCCTTCAATGGTATAAGTGGACCCGGCCTCACGCGCCAGGCGATTCGTCAGCACAAATCCCGCGATGCCGCGCGCCGCCAGCCACTGCCCCACGTAGCAACCCTCGCTGTCGTAGGAAAGCTGATAATGGCCGCCGCCCGGCGCGATGACGACGCCCACGCCGGTGGCTATGCTCTTCTCCGGGGTGAAAATCGTCAGGCTGGGCTTATTGACGCCGGTGACCACGCGCTCGCCGTTCGTTCCAACCTTCACTTTCTCATCGGCGGTCTTTCCCTCCGAATGCGGCGCGCCGCCCGGCCAAAGCAAAATCACCGGCGGCCCATCCGCCGCCATCGCCGTCACGGTAAACGACGCCGTAAATAAAAAGATCAGCCCACACAGAATCGCGCAGAATTTCATAGGTTTCCTCTGGCTCGTCAATTTGATTTGCGGTCACACCACTACCCAATATTGAGTACCGCCATTTTCGTTGTAAGACAATGACCGATCCGTGGACGAATCCCAGGGCAATCGCATGTTCCGTTAAGGATACGAAAGACCTTCACCCCAAAGCTCTCCCAGAGTACCGGGAGAGGGGGGAAAGAGGGAACATGCGATTGCCCTGGGGCCAATCCGCCTTGCGATCCCCTTATTCCCGCACCAGCGGCTTCACCCAGATATTGCGAAACTGCACCGGATTCAAATGATCCTGCAGCATGATCGGCCCCGGCCCCGGCGCCTCGGGAACTCCCTTTGTCGTGAAATGTGGAATCTCCACATCGTGCTGAATCAGCATCCCATTGAGCCATGCCGTCACGCGCGCGTTGGTTTTCTTTACGCCGTCCTGCCAGTGCGGCGCATGGAACACGATGTCGTAGTTCTGCCACGTTTCCGCCGGCTGGGACGCGTTCACATCGGCATCCTTAACCTCGTAAACCGCGCCGTTGTCATTCATATCTTTCAACGGATGATCGAACGAATCGAGAATCTGCATTTCATAATGGCTCTGGAGATAAACGCCGCTGTTTCCCATCGCCTGCTCGTTGGTGTTTTCGTTCCGCGTGTGCGGCGAAAGCACGGCGGGGACTCTGAATTCAACGTGCAGCTCAAAGTCGTCAAATTTTTCCTTGCTGAGAATATCACCGGCCCGCGTTTTCGATTCCAGCACGCCGTCATGAACCGGCCAGGTCATCGCCTTCCCGTCACGGCCCACCCAATGCGACGCATCCTTTCCGTCAAACAGAACGGTCGCCCCCTCTGGCGGCGATCCATCGGTCCCCGCCGCGTATTCGATGCCGCCCAAAATGTGAAACAAAAACAGCGGATCGCGGAAGCTCTCGCTGGTATGCCCCATCGCGGTATACCACGCGCGCCCGCCCTCAAACTCGTGGCACCAACTGATCGGATGATCCCCGTGCATTGTGCCGCCGGTGTAGGTTGATTCATCCAGCGTCGCCAGCACATGCACGCCGTTGGCCCGCGGATTGGTCCTGAAGTTGTACCATTCATCAACCCGGGTCCAGGTCAAAGGCAGCGAACTTGTGGACGGCGCGTCCGCGTCTTCCAGACTCACCATCGCCGGATGCGTGCCCGCCGGATGATTGGAAAACCATGCGCCAACCAGTTTCTCATACCACGGCCATTGATATTCCGTATCGCTCGCCGAATGAATCCCCGCGTACCCGCCGCCGTGGTGGATATACGTCTCCATCGACTTCTTTTCGGAATCATCCAGCACATTGCCGGTGGTCGAGAGGAAGATGATTGCCTTGTACCGGCTCAAATTCTCATCCGTAAATACCGCAGCATCTTCCGTCGCATCCACGGCAAAATTATTCTCGCGCCCCAGTTCCTCAATGGCTCTGACGCCATCGGGAATGGACGCATGGCGGAAGGCCCCGGTCTTGGAAAAAACCAGCACCTTGTATTGCGGCCCGCCATAGTGCGCAAACAGCGGCTTGATCTCCACATTGCGAAATAGCGCCTCGCTGGACTGAACCTGCAACGCGATTTTTCCCTGCACGATCGACGGTCCATCCGGCCCGATTCGGATATTCTTCACCGCATTGGCGACATGCCCATTGACCACCTGCACTGCCTCATCACCGGCCGAATAAAGCTCGACGGAATTCCAGTCCGACGCCAATTCATAATCCGCGTTATGAATCACATGCTGCGCGCCCGCCCGAGACGGCACGCTCACCGGTTTGCCACCGGCCATGAATGTATAAATCCCCTTTCCGTCCGGCTGCGTCGTGGCGGCCGATACCCGCACATTCGGCCGCGGCTCGGAATTCAGCAGCCAGATATCGCCGGCGTTGTGCTCCTGAAACTGAAATTCAATGCACTGCGGCCATACATGATCCGGCCCGTAAATCGCGTACAGCAATCCGCTGTCGCGCGGCAGTCCCTCCGGATGCCGCACCACCGGGAATTTTTTTTCGCCCCATTTATATTGCAATCGAACCCGGTAATTGCGCCATTCGTTGTTTGTCGCCAGGTAACCCTCCGCTTGCGGTTTGGTCGTGTCGGGCAAGTCCAGAACATGGATCATCTCATTTTCAACCTTGAACACATGCTCAGGATCAATGTTCTTCCTCTCGGCATTTCGATAGGTATAAAAATTGTCGAGGTTCCGGCCGTTGAACAACGGCACCCATCCCGGCGAACCATCAAACGCCGCCGGTCGCGTCGCCGGTGTCTGCGCATACACCGCGCCTGGCAACAGCGAGAAAATCATCAACGCCGCATATCGCATCGTTCGCCTCATTTTTTTTTCGCCTACGCGAGCTTGATCGCGCGGCCGGTTCTCGCCGATTCGTAGGCGGCCATCATGATCTTGATGTCCTTCAATCCTTCTTCGCCCGCGGTGATCGGCGTTTTGTCCGCCGTGATGCAATCGCAAAAGTAGTCCATCTCAGTGGCAAAATGATCCACCGGCTGGTACTGAATTTCCTGCCGGTTGCGGCCGCGCGTCGCCCACAGGTGATTCCCGGAATAGGATTGGAACGGCTCGGCTTCAACCTGCCCGCGTGTCCCGTAAACCCGGAACCGCCCGCAGCCAAATCCGTAGGTCGAAAGAACCGACGCCACCATTCCAGACTCAAATTTCAACTCAAACGAGATGGTCTCTTCGATGTCCGTGAATCGCGGGTCGTCCGGCGTTGAATAGCTGACCGCCGCGATTTCATTGGGTTCCTGCCGCGACAGATATCGCACGGCGTTGAGTGCGTAAATGCCCATGTCCATCAGCGACCCACCACCCGCCAGCGCCTTATGACATCGCCACTGTCTCGGATCACCCATGTTAAACCCGGCTTCCGCCGTGATCATCTTGATCGTGCCGACATCGGTGGGGGACTGAGCCAGCTCGATCGCCTTCAGTGTCATCGGTTCATAGTGCATTCGATACGCGATCAGCAGTTTGCGCTTCGCCGCCGCGCAGGCGTCGATCATCGCCTGGCATTCCGCGACGCTGTTCGCCATCGGCTTCTCGCAGAGCACATGCTTGCCCGCCCTGGCCGCCCGTATCGTGTATTCCGCGTGCATGCTGTTGGGCAGGACCACATAAACCACATCAATGTCGGGGTTGTCCTTCATCGAGTCGTAATTGTCGTAGTTGTAAATATTTTTCGCGCTGATGCCGTACTTGTCGGCCTGTTGCCGGGCCTTGTCCGGGTGGCCGCTCACCAGCGCGACCGCCCTGGCGTTCTTGCATTTTGCAAACGCCGGCAGGAGCTGGCCCATTGTCAGCGACCCCACGCCAACCAGGGCAAAGCCGAGCTTCTTCGGTTCCGGTTTGGCCTGGGCAAACAGAGATCTCGTCGCCAGCCCCGCCGCCGCGGCAGCCGTAAGGGACAGGAAGGTTCGCCGCGAGGTGTTGGATTCGATCAATTGAGACATGGTGTTCTCCAGATTTGTCTGATGTTTATACCACGAACGTTACGATTCTTTCCGCAAATCCACATCCGGCATGAACAGCACCGCCACAAGGGCCGGAATGAACAAAAACGCATCCATGACCAAAACCGTCCGCAGATCATTCACTCCGGCGAAAAATCCAAAAAAGACTGTCCCCACCGCCGCCGCGATTCGCCCGATATTGTAGCTGAAACCCGCCCCGGTTGTCCTCAACAGAACTGGAAACAACGGCGGCAGATACATCGTGAACAGTCCGAACACGCCAGAGAAAAAGCCCACCCACGGAATCCAGTACAGGATCGAAACATATCCGCGCGGAATGCAATACGTGCCGAATAAAGTGAGAAAAAACCCGCCGCACATCAGCGCGATCGCCCGGCGATACCCAAACAGTTTGGCTAAAACGGCCGCGAAGAAATTCCCGGGCATCGAAGCCCCGATCACCAGGAAAAACGCCGAACTCACCAGCCTTGATTTGTCCGCCTCGCTCCAGCCGTTCAGTTCATGCAGGCCGCGCATTTGCTGCACCTGCCAGAACATGAAGGCCCACCAGGCCGTCAGTGAAAACGAACAGACAATGATGGTCAGTATCGTGGTGCGCCGAACTTCGCCATGAAAGAGTTGGAGCCACCCCGGCGGCTTGATCGCTTTGATCTTCGCCTCATGCCACTCATTCGGCTCGCCGACCGACCGGCGAATCCAGAACACAATCAGCGCCGGCAAAATGCCGATCAGAAAAACAAATCGTTCCGGCGTACCCGCCAGCAGGTAAACCGTCAGGCAGGCGACCAGCACGCCGACATTAATCCCGCACTGCAAAACCGCCGACACCCAAACCTGCCATTTGCGCGGCCAGGTCTCGGAAAGCAGCGACGCGCCCACCGCCCATTCCCCGCCGATTCCCAGCGCCGCCAGAAATCGGAAGATGAGCAGATGCCACCAGGCCATGGCGAAAAACGACAGCCCGGTAAAGATTGCATAGGTCAGGATCGTCAGGCTCAGTGTGCGGCTGCGGCCGATCAAGTCCCCCACGCGTCCGAAAAACCCGCCGCCCAGCGCCCACCCAACCAGAAACGCCGCTTGTATCCATGCGCTCTTTTGCTTCACCGCTGGATCGGAATTACTCGCCACATGCAAAAGCTGCGTGACAAACGGCGCCGCGACGAGTGTATAGAGATGTGAATCCAAGCCATCGAACATCCACCCCAGCCACGCGGCGATACCCGAGCGCCATTGTGTCGCGCTGATATCCGCCAGCCGTTGGACCGGCGCTTCAACCGCCTGACTGCTCATCAACCACCGCTAAAAGTTACCGCTGTTGTTCCAGTTTCTCCGGCGATCCCGCTTCGTCCAGCAACTGGATGCAAGTCGCCGGCCCCAGGTCGGGCGCGTCCCATTGCCGCAGCGCCCAGACCAGTTTTTTGTCGGGCGTTACCTCCAGCACCTGCACCGTCGTCCGCCAGTCCTTCGGGTCTTTCACCGCGCTCGGACACCAGTTGCTGATGATGGTGTTGCCATTGGCCAGTCGATCCGCCTCCTGCAAGCTGAAGAGCCGGATGTTCGGCACATCCTGCTGCGAAAACTGCCAGACGATTTCGCCCTTCGGATTGAACTCGCGGATCATCTGCGTGCTGCCGCTGGAGACCAGCGTGTTGCCGTTTTTCAGTCGCACCGCCGACCACGGCACCGGCACGTTTACAGACCAGATCGGTTTGCCGGTTGCGTCATACTCCACCACTTTGTCCAGGTCTTTATGCGGAACCAGAAATGTCGCGGCCGCCGTCATGCGCACGCGCCGAAAGTGCGTATGGACCGGCCCGGCCGGGTTGGTTTCGAGATTGAATTCGGTCTCGGTCTTGCCGGTGACGAGGTTGATCAACATCAGCTTGGATTGCACGCCGTTCTGAATCATCAGAACCCGATCCAGCCCGATCGGCTGGCAGGCGTGAACCTCGAACCCTTTTGGCGCGACATAATCCCAAACGGTTTTCTTATCCGCCGTGACCTTCCGCGCCCCGGTCTTGCGGCTGAAGACCACGCTGTTGTCCGACAGAAGGGTCGCGTCGCTGAATTCAGAAATCTCGCCGTTCTCTTTGGACGGAATGGAATATGACCAGGCAACTTTCCCGTCGCGCACGATATAGATCGTTTGCTGGGGCTTGGCGTGATCCCACTCGCCCGCATAGAGAAATGGATGCTGCGCCATCCCGTTGCCCGGCAGCGCCACCGGCGACATCGGCCCGGCCCATGCCGGCTGCGTCGCCGGCCCAAGGCCCGGGATCCATTTTTCGACAGCCGTCTGTGCCGGCGCGGCGCCGGCGCACATCCACATCACACTCAACGCCAATAGCAGGGTTTTTTGCATTTTATCCCTCACGGATGAGCCGCCGCCGGCTTCATCATTCCCAGATCGTTAATCCATTCGACAAATCGATTCGGCCACGTCCCGAAGGGTATCCCATTTCGCGGCTTGATCCCATTGCCATGCCCGCCGTGGCTATAAACATGAAGCTCGACTGGTATTTTCGCGTTCAGCCATGCGTTGGTGAAGTCCATTGTCTCGGAAGAATGGAAATAGTCATCGACGCCGGCGACGGTGCAAAACGCCGGCGGCGCATCCTTTGGAATTACGCTCAAATCAAATGGCTTCGCCCATCCCGCATAGATGAGCACGGTAAAATCGGGCCGGCAGCTTTGCCGCGCGATCGGATCAACCGCCTTGGCATCGCCGGCGTCAAATTTCAACGCCACCCGCGCCGCCTGCTCGCCGCCGGCGGAAAATCCCATGATTCCAATTCGCTTCGGATCGATATTCCACTCTTTTGCATTGGCCCGAACCAGCCGGATGGATCGCTGGGTATCCTCCAGCGCATCGGTCCCCGATCCATAAGGGCGTAGCCGATAGCGCTCGATGAACGCGGAAATACCCAGGCCATTCAGCCACGCCGCGATATCCGTTCCTTCCAACCCCACCATCAATTTTGTATTGCCTCCACCCGGCGAAACGACGATCGCCAGACCGGTTGCCTTCTGGGGCGGAGCCAGATGAACTTCAATCGAGGGATTCTGAATGTTCGTGTCCGACTGCACATAATCCGGGCGGCCGGGGTCGGTGACAAATTTTTCCGGCTGATCGAATCCTGCCAGCGGTTTCAATTCAGGCGATCCCGCGGGCCAGAGCGTCACGACTTTCGCGCCTGGTGCAAGCGGCGGCGGTTCCAGCGGCGACTGTGCGGCGGGCGCAGCAGTTTGCGCAATCGCCCCCGCCGTACCGATGATCCATGTCAGAGCCACCGACATTGCACGCCGGCCCCGGAGTTTCCCAAGGTCAACTGGTAATCTCACGCGCAATCTCCTTTCCGCGCCTGCCGCTTCACGGCGGCGTTTTGAATAAGCTCAATTATTGCGGCTTGGCGTAACCAATCACGCCGATCCCAATGCGTGCCCCCGGATTGGCTTTGGGCGTGAGGTCATCTTCCAGTGTATGAACCACGACGCTGCGGCCGACGATCGGATTGGTTTCTGAAACCGAGAGGTCCGCGACGGTCAGATCAACGGTTGCGGATCCCGTGCCATCCGCCTTGACGTTTCCGAGGTCGCCCAGCATATGCGGCCCCGCGCCCGGCCCGCCGTGCGGCTGGTGGGTCGGGTTGTAATGGCCGCCCGCGGCCATGCCGTCATCGGTCGTCAAATCGCCGAATTCATGGATATGAAATCCATGCACCGAATTGGGCGCCAGCCCGGCGATCGTGCCGTGAATATGCACTCCATCCGGGGTGGATTCAAACCAGATCGTGCCGGAAATCGAGTTCCCTTTGGTCGGCCCCATGACCGCCACCGCGCGACTCCCGGCTTTCGGCGTTGTGGGCGGCGTGGTCTGGGCCGTCGATGAGGAATTGTGCGTCAGCATCCCCGCCACAACGGCGAGGGTCATCACCGCCAGAAACCGAATCGTGTTGTTGGTCCGCATGGAAATGTCTCCTTGTTGGAAAATGGTTTATTGAAATGGCCGACATGGCGCAGCGAGGGTTCCGCGCCTATGCTGACGAAAATCCTAATCTGCCGCCACGAAATCGCCAACGGCTTTGTTTCATCGAACAATACGGCCGACACTCAGATTCGTTGGAACCCCGCCCGGCGTTCTAATAATTTGTTGCAAGCGCCGCCTATTAACCCCCTCTCCCCGTATTCAGGGAGAGGGCAGGGGTGGGGGTTCTTCTTTTGATCCTCAAGGAGGATACTTCAAACTTGCCAGCCTTCCCCGAAAATAATTCAGTGCAAAGAAAATGCAACTTTCCCCCGCTCCTGATTTCCGATAAAACAATCCCATGCCGATCGCGCCACCTGCTGAAACAACGCGTCGTCGTATCGGATTCCGCTGGATCATCCTCGCCCTGATCTGCGTCGGCACCACCATCAATTACATCAACCGCCTCGTCATTGGCATCCTTGCCCCCGATCTTCAGGCTCTCTATCACATCACCGACTCCCAATACGGCTACATCACCGCCGCCTTCAGCTTCACCTACGCGTTTGGCCAACTCGGCTGCGGCAAGCTGCTCGACCGCATCGGCACCCGTCTCGGCTACAGCCTGGCCCTGGCCGGCTGGAGCATCGCGGCCATGCTGACCGCCCTCGGAAACGGCGCGATGAGCTTCGGCATTTTCCGAGCCATTCTCGGCGTCACCGAAGCCCCCGGCTATCCCGCGGCGGCCAAGGTTTGCGCCGAATGGTTTCCGCGCCGCCAGCGCGCCTTCGCCTTTGGTTTTGTGAACGCGGGCTGCAATATGTCCGCCATCATCGCGGCACTGCTCGTCCCCTGGCTTAAGATTCATTATGGCTGGCAAGCCACTTTCATCGCCATCGGCGCCATGGGGCTGATTCTTCTGGCGGTCTGGATTCCGCTTTACAAATCTCCCCAGGTTCATCCACTACTTGATGCTTCGGAACTGGCGCTGATTGAAAGCGACCCGCCGGAATCCACCCGGCGGCTGCCCTGGCGGGAGGTTCTACGCTACCGTCAATCATGGGTTTTTGTGGTCGGTAAATTTCTCACCGACGCGATGTGGTGGTTCTTCATGTCCTTCATTCCCAAAATCCTTCATGGGCCGCCGTTCAATCTGGACCTCGCCCATGTCGGCATTCCGCTCGTGGCGATTTATTTCATGGCCGACCTCGGCAGCGTCGGAGGCGGATGGATGTCTTCCTCAATGATTCACCGCGGCTTCACCGTCAACTTCGCACGCAAATCCACCATGCTTTTCATGGCCATGCTGGTGCTGCCGATGATGATGCTGCCCAGCGTCAGCACGTCGCTAGCGGCGATCCTGATCCTCGGTTTGGCCACCGCCGGCCACCAGGGCTTCAGTTCCAACAACTACACGCTCTGCAGCGACCTCTTCCCCAAGAGCATGGTCGGCGTCATCTCGGGCCTCGGCGGATTCTTCGGGTACATCGGGGCGTCCATCTTCACCGCCTTCACCGGCAACTGGGTCCAGGCCAAAGGCAACTACGTCGCCCCCTGCATCATAGCCAGCTCGGCCTATCTGATTTCGATTTTGGCGATCCATCTTGTCTCGCCGCGGCTTACTCCGGTGACGATTGTCGATGAGGATCATTAGATATCCATGTCCTTCAGTGAACGGCACCAAGAAATTGAAGAGGTTGATCCACGAATAGACACGAATAGGCACGAATGGAAGAACCCTCACCCCCGCCCTGGGTACAGGGCGAGGGGGTAAGAAGGGGTATGCTTGCTTGAATACTGTTTTCTTACGCTACATTATCAATATATATGCCCGAATCGCCCCCCATCCCCCTCGAAGACATCCTCGGCCGCGAGGCCGGCGAGATTTACGACATTCAAACCAACGCCGCCGGGCCTGCCGGCAAGCTGCCGATCACGGCGGATATGCTGATCAACTGGGCCAGCGGCGACATCTTCGGCCTCTGTCTCGATGCCGGCATGGGCTGGGAGCCGTCGCTGCTCGGCCGCAGGGAATTTCTCATTCTCAGCACCTCCGGCGGAATTCGCGCCGACGACGGCAAACCCATCGCCCTCGGCTACCACACGGGACATTGGGAAGTCGGCCTGCTCATGCAGGCGGCCGCCGCGGAATTCAAAAGTCGCGGCGTGATTCCGTTTGCCGGCTTCTGCACTGACCCCTGCGACGGCCGCACTCAAGGCACCACCGGCATGATGGACAGCCTCGCCTTCCGCAACGACGCCGCGATTATCTTCCGCCGACTCATCCGCTCCCTCCCGCGCCGCAACGGCGTCATGGGCGTCGCCACCTGCGACAAGGGTCTGCCGGCCATGATGATGGCCCTGGCCGCGATGCACGATTTGCCCTGCATTCTGGTTCCCGGCGGCGTCACGCTGCCGCCCACCGAAGGCGAGGACGCCGGAAAGATCCAATCGCTCGGCGCTCGCTTTGCGCACGGGGCGATCACCCTCGAAGAAGCTGCCGACGTCGGCTGCCACACTTGCGCCACGCCGGGCGGCGGCTGCCAGTTTCTCGGCACCGCCGCGACGTCCCAGGTGGTCGGCGAAGCCCTCGGCCTTTCGCTTCCGCATTCGGCGCTGGCCCCTTCGGGCCAGCCGATCTGGCTCGACATGGCCGTTCGCTCGGCGCGAGCATTGCTAAATCTCGAACAGCGAAATATCCCGATCAGTCGCATCCTCACCGATCGCTCCATTCATAACGCCATGGTGGTTCACGCCGCGTTCGGCGGCTCGACGAATTTGCTGCTGCATGTTCCCGCCATTGCCCACGCGGCGGGCTTGCGCCGCCCGACGGTTGAGGATTGGATAGCGGTCAATCGCAAAACACCCCGCCTCGTGGATGCACTCCCCAACGGCCCGGTCGGCCATCCCACGGTGCAGGTGTTTCTCGCCGGCGGCGTGCCGGAAGTCATGCTGCATTTGCGCAAGCTTGGCCTACTTCACGAAGATTGCCTCACCGTTACCGGCCAGCCGCTCGGCCGCACGCTGGATTGGTGGCAGACCTCCGAGCGCCGCCATCGAATGCGGCAAATCCTGTTCGAGCGCGACGGCATCGATGCTGACAATGTCATTATGAGTCCCGCCGCCGCGAAGCAGCGGAATTTAACCAGCACCGTCACCTTCCCGCGCGGCAACGTCGCCCCCGACGGCTCGGTGATCAAAAGCACCGCCATCGACCCCAGCGTGGTTGGCGCCGACGGCGTCTATCGGATGATCGGCCCGGCTCGCGTTTTCATCAGCGAGCGCGCCGCAATCGCCGCCATCAAGGCCGGAAAAATCCAATCCGGCGATGTGATGGTCTTGATCTGCCGCGGCCCGTGCGGCGCGGGGATGCCGGAAATTTATCAGGTCACCGCCGCTCTCAAGCACCTCGAATTCGGCAAACATGTCGCGCTCATCACCGACGCAAGATTCTCCGGTGTTTCCACCGGCGCGTGCATCGGGCACGTCGGCCCCGAAGCCCTTGCCGGCGGCCCCATCGGGAAGGTGCTTGACGGCGATTCCATTCAAATCATCATTGACCGAAATTCCCTGGAAGGAAGCGTGGACTTGATCGGCGAAGCCGGAAAACCCCTCGACGCGAAGGCCGGCGACAGGATTCTAGCGGCCCGCCAGCCCCGAAACGATCTGGCAGCCGACCCCCAGCTTCCCGATGATACGCGACTCTGGGCCGCGCTTCAGGCGGCCTGCGGCGGCACATGGGGTGGGTGCATCTACGATGCCGACATGATCTCCGGAAAGTTGATGCAAAAATGAAACTTTACCGAACCAGCGATGGACCGGTTGCTTCTGAAGGCGGTCATTTCCATTCTCTCGCCGGCGAAAAGTGGGACGGGCTATTGGCTCGCGACGACATCGTCACATTTCTGCGATCCCGCATCGCGACCGGAACGCTTCCCAAAACAACCGACCCCAGTCACCCATTGGCGCCCATTGAAAGCCAGGAAATCTGGGCCGCCGGCGTCACCTACACCCGCAGCAAACAAGCGCGCATGGAGGAATCCAAATCCGCCGGCGGCGGCGATTTTTATGACCGCGTCTACTCCGCTCCGCGCCCGGAATTGTTTTACAAAGGCTCGGCGCATCGCGTCGCCGGGCCGGGACAACCGATTCGCATCCGCAAGGATTCGCGCTGGAACGTCCCTGAACCGGAATTAACACTGCTCATCTCGTCCACCGGCCGCATCACCGGCTACACCGTCGGAAACGACGTCAGCTCGCGCGACATCGAAGGCGAAAACCCGCTCTATCTTCCCCAGGCCAAGGTCTACGACGGCTCCGCCGCGCTCGGCCCATGCCTGCTGCTGACGGATGCGCCCTTGCCGGCGGATACCGCGATCGAAATTGAAATTCGCCGAAGCGGCGGGCAGGTTTTCGCCGGCCGAACCGAAATCTCCCGCATCAAACGCGAACTTGCTTCCCTGGCAGAGTATCTCTATCGAGAGAGTTCCTTCCCCTTCGGCTGTTTTCTGATGACCGGCACCGGCATCGTGCCGCCGGATTCATTCACGCTTCAGCCCGGCGATGAAGTGCTTATCACGATTGCCGCGATCGGGACATTGGCGAACTCGGTTCGGTGATTCTCCAAACCAAATTATTCACCGCCCGCGAGGGCGTACCCTCGATCGAGACGCGGAGGTCGCGGAGAAGAGTTTTGGCCACAGATGAAAATCAGATGCACACAGATAAGAATTTGAAATTTCAATTTCATCCGTATTTGTATCTGATTTATATCTGTGGCTATTTTCCTCTCTGCGATCTCCGCGTCTTGAGCGTACTCGCGGGCGGTGATTCCTGAATTTTCCGGGCCAGGGGAAATCGACGGGAAAAAAATCGGAGCGACTCACGCCGTGACAATATTCCCGCGGTCGCCCGCGGCGGCTCCCAGCGCATTTCGCGTATCGACAACCAGCCGCGAATTTTCGGCGATCATCTTCCAGTCGTACGCCGAGTGATGCGTGGAGATAATCACGCAGTCATAGCTCTTGAGCGATTCCGCGCTCAGCGGCACGCTCTTCATCCGCATGTTATGCCGGCGCATTTTGTGTGTCGCCGGCACATGCGGATCGTTGTAATCGACGTGCGCCCCCATCTTCTTTAGCTTCTCGATCAACTCAAAACTCGGGCTTTCCCGCACGTCGTCAATGTCCGGCTTGTACGCCAGCCCAAGAATCAGGATGCGCGAGCCGCGAACCGCCTTGGCCCGGTCGTTCAGCGCCATCGCCACGCGGCCGATCACATACTCCGGCATGGCCCGGTTGATTTCGCCGGCCAGTTCAATAAACCGCGACGTGCATCCCGCCTCCCGCGCTTTCCACGCCAGATAAAACGGGTCAATCGGAATGCAGTGCCCGCCCAATCCCGGCCCGGGGTAGAACGCCTGAAATCCAAACGGCTTGGTCGCCGCCGCTTTAATCACCTGCCAGACGTCGATTCCCATCGCCGTCAGAACAACCTTCATCTCATTCACCAACGCGATATTCACCGCGCGATAAATATTCTCCAGCAGCTTCGCCGACTCCGCGACTTCAGCCGATTCCACCGGCACCACTTCCTTGATTGCCCGCCGATATAGCGCCGCCGCAATCTCTCCCGAAACCGCATCAACTCCGCCGACCAGCTTGGGAATCGTCTGCGTGCTGTGATCTTTCCGTCCGGGGTCTTCGCGCTCGGGCGAATAGGCCAGGAAAAACTCCGTCCCCAGCTTCAATCCGGTTGCTGCCAGCGGCGGCAGCATCACCTGCCGCGTGGTTCCCGGATAGGTCGAGGATTCCAGCACCACCAACTGCCCCGCCCGAAGCGTGGCGGCTATATCGTGTGCAGTCTGCTCGACATACGATAAATCCGGCTCAAGATGCGCGCCCAGCGGCGTCGGCACGCACGAGATCAGCACATCCGCCTCGCGCATGCGCGACACATCCGTCGTTGCTTTGAACCGATCGGAAGCCGCCATACCCGTCGCGAAATCGGCGCCCAGATGTTGAAGGTAATTTCGTCCCGCCGATAGCGCTTCGACTTTCGCCGGATCAACGTCAAACCCCATCACCGGATGCCCGGCCTCCCAGAAAGCGCGCAGCAATGGCAGGCCGACATATCCGAGTCCGATCACGCCGACCACCGCCGTCCCCGCACTGATCCGCTCTTTCAACTGCATCATGCACTCCGCTGGTTTGCCATCCATTTATTTCTTTGAAGCCAATGTGCTTTTGTACCAACCCAGTGTTTCCCGAAGTCCGTCGGCGAACGAGACCAGCGGCTCATATCCCAGCAGCGCCTTGGCCAGCCGAAGGTCGGCGAACGAATGTTTCAGATCTCCCGTGCGCTCGGGCGCGTATAAGGGGGCCAGATCCGAACGGCCCAGCGATTTCAAAACCTGCGCCGCAAGTTCCGCCACGCTGATCTGCCCGCCGCAGCCGACATTAATGGCCTCGCCGTCGAGTCCCTTCCCGCTTCGCGCCGCCAGCAAATTGGCCTGCACGGCGTTGTCGACATAAGTAAAATCGCGCGACTGCGCGCCGTCGCCGTATATCACCGGCGGCTGTCCGCGAAGAACCGCCGTGGCAAAGGCCGCGATGACCGCGGCGTATGCGCTGTTGGCATTCTGTCTCGGCCCGAAAATATTAAAATAGCGCAGCGAGACGGTGTCGAGTCCGTAGCTCGCCGCGAAAGCCCGCAGCAGGCCTTCGCCCGCGGCCTTGGTCGCCGCGTACGGACTGCGCGGCCGGATCGGCATCGTCTCAACCCATGGCACGCCATTGTCGCCGTAAACGCTCGAACTCGCCGCGAAGATCACCCGACGTACCGTCAATTCCCTGGCGGCTTCCAGTACATTAAGCGTTCCCGTCGAATTGACCTCGTGATACAGCCGCGGCTCTTCAACACTCCGCGGCACCGACCCCAGGGCCGCCAGATGGAATACAAAGCGGCTTCCCTTCATGCAATGCGAGAGTGCCTGCCGATCAAGAATGGAGCCGTGAACGAATTCATCCGGTTCAACAACCTGGATGTTTTCCAGGCTTCCGCCGCTGAGGTCATCGAGGACGACGACGGATGCGCCCAGTGATTTGAGTGCCGCCGCCAGATGAGACCCGATAAATCCCGCCCCGCCGGTGATGAGGACGCGACAGCCGAGAAAGGCATTGCCGTGAAGTTGGCTCCAGGTCGAAGATTGGGGGGGCAGATCATTCATGGTTCAATTCAAGGCCGCTGGATGCAGTATACTCGTTGCCACCGACTCACAAGCCGCCGACTCCGGCATTATGCGGGAGGCTTTATGATTGACGCGGTTTAAGGATGCGGCTATCGTCGATAGATCGGAATGCGTATTTCCGGGGCGTGGCGCAGTTTGGTTTAGCGCGCTTGACTGGGGGTCAAGAGGTCGCAGGTTCGAATCCTGTCGCCCCGATTTGATGAAATCCACTGTAAAATCAGTGGATTTTTTTATTTCCGGGCCGGCCTCAAAAACCACTAAAAATCGCCTTGCACGACATTTTTGACCTTTTCTGCACTACAATTCCCTCGCATGGAGTCCGAAATCCGGACCGAAAGCGAGGTCAGAATGAGCCGTCATTCCAAGCGCCGCATCCCCCAGCTTGCCTACACCAAGATGCGGGACATTGGCTGGCATGTGAACTACCGGGACCCCGTCAGCGGGATGCCGCGGCGACTTCGATTCCCGACCGAGAGCCGGGAGGCCGCCGAGGAGTTGTATCGGAATTGGTTGGCGGAACATCTGAAGGGCGCCCCACATCGGAACGGACGATCAAAGGCAAAACCCACGGTCAAGGAACTGGTCAGAGCCAGCGCAAACGTGTTGGATGGGAGCATGGTGCTCATTGCCTCAACCTACCTGGCGTTCGAACAAGCGCGGACGCGAAAGGAAGGGGAACTACGTCGCTCCGGGACCATCAGTCCCACGATGCTGGCGGCGCGGCGTTACCATGTGCAGGCATTCCTCAGGTTCATGAACCGACGCCATGGTGCCGGCACCGTTGGTCGGCTTTCGGTCCTCGACCTGTCGATGCAGGACGTGGAGGCATACAACCGGGAGATTGCCGACGCCGGGAAATCCGATGTGTTGGTCGCCCATCGCATGGCTGCTGTAAAGGCCATCATTGACCGGTCCGGGCGACCTGAGCATGGGGAACAGATTCTATCGTGGAACTGGAACTCGCGCGACAAGTTTCGCGGCAAGGCGGGAACCCCCCGTATCCTGCCGAACCTGAAGCAACTCAAGGCCATTCTCAAGGCCTCCGACACCCGCAGGAAGGCCATTGTCTGGATGGCAATCGGCCTTGGATTTGGCCAGGGAGATCTGACTGCGGTGCGAGTGGGACAGATTGATGAAATAGGATACGACCTTCGACGCGGCAAAACGGGACTTGACCGTTTCGGCGAAACCCCGCCCGGAGTCTGGAAGCACCTTAAGGAATATCTGGCCGGACACCCTCGCAAGCTTGGGGAACTGCTGTTCACGACCGAAAATGACCAACCGCTATCACATGGTAACACCGACACCGTTCATCTTTGGTGGCGCCGATTGCGGGAGTCGATGAATGACCTTGGGAAGACGTTGTGCGGCTTCTATGTGCTGAGGCATTTGGGGGCCACGGAATTCGGGTCGCGGCCGTCCTGCTCAATCAGTGCCATGCGTCGCTGGCTTGGCCATTCCGCCAGTTCGAGCATCGCCGATGTGTACATGCGCCCCGTCGCGCCGGAGCACCGCGAGATCGTAGAATTCGTGAGGAAGCAATTGTTACACCTTTGAAGGGGAATCCTTCATCGCCAGGCCAAGCTGTCGCTTGAGTATGGCCTCGTCATAAAAGCTCGCTGCGCGGATTCGAACCAAAGGAACTCCCGCCATGCGGAGAATCCGATTTACCAGTAGGTCTCGCCGAGCCGTTTTGGGCCATTCATGCGACAAGTCGTCGAGTTCCACGGCACTGACTATTCGACTCGTCCGCCAGTCATAGAGAACAAAATCGAGGTGCTTCTGGGTAATGGGCGCGAGGGCGAAAACAGATGGCCGTTTGCGGCGGCAAGAGACGACATCGGCAAGCCGGACCTTGGGAGCGATGGCCAGCGGATACGCCACCGCATGACGCAACGCCCGAAAGAATCTAAGTTCGGCGTGGCTGAGGAGGTATTCCCGTGGTTTGTAGACCGCAGTTGTCATGTCCGAGCATCGCACGGGCGGATTTATTAGTCACCTTCATTGAATTGCATTGAGCTGCCGACACACTCTCCTCCCTACCACCTCGTGGGCGGAACGTTTTCCAGCGGAGCGAAGCAAGGTCAAGGAGGGAACCCATGTACACATGGGGCGAAGGCCTTGACGCCGTTTCGCGGAGCGCAAAATCCGAATCGAGGTGGTAGGGAACGCCTCCCCTGGATTGGCAGAAGTGATTCTCATTAAGCCGCCGCTTTTTGAGGCTTTGCCAATCGTCCCTTTGCAACGTCGATGTATTGTTCATCCAGCTCGATTCCAACAGCCCGACGTCCCAGCCTGCTGGCTGCAACGAGTGTCGAACCGGAACCGCAAAATGGATCGAGTACCAAGTCGAACGGCTGCGTATAAGCCTCAATGAGGGGCTTCAGAACGCAAAGGGGCTTTTGGGTCGGATGGAACGAGTTCTTTGTGTACTGCCATTCCATCACACTTGGAGGCGGCGTTTCCGGGAGGTCCGGGAATCCCTTGGCCAGAAGGTATGCCTGTTCATGGTGGCGGGCGGCGAACCGAGTGGAGGATGCGTAGGACTTTGCGAAGACAAAGTGCTCAACGATTCGAAAGCCAGCGACAGACCATGCCTGAGCGAAAACATCGAGGCGAGTCCAGCCGAAGAAACTGACGCAAAGGGAGTTGTGTTTGAGAACTCTGAACATCTGGGCATTGGCGGGGAAAACCCAATCTTCCCGGTCATCGTTCAATACACGCCTGCCGCTTCGGTCGGTGAAGCGACAGAGATAGGGTGGGTCGGTGAGGATGAAGTCCACGCTCTCCGCCGACATCGTGCTCATCACCTCTACGCAATCGCCGTGCAGCACCGTGGGCTCATTGGTTTGGGTTTCAGTTTGGGTTTCCATTTTCATTCTCCTGTTGAAGCGACGCCATCTTGGCGCTGCGTGTTGTTTGTAAAGCACCGAGCCTCGTTGCCCGGTGGCGCATCCTCGCCGGGCCGTTCGGGCGTGCAGTCAAGGAGGTGGCCGACAGGCGGGGACCCTCTGGGGCAGCCTTGACGGCACGACCGAGGTCCGGCAAATCAAGCCACTAAAGGGCAACAAGGCGTCGCATTACGAGGTCACACGCTGTGATTGGAGGCGGACTACACGAGAGAGAAGGCGTCAGGCGGACAAAACCAAAAACGTCGGACATTGGCGACGTCACATGCTGGCTCGATGGGTGCCTTGGCGATAGTCAGTTCAAATAATTCGGAATGCAGCGTGTCGGAGCATGGAAAAGGAGCCGGCGGGATCTGGCGGAAGTCGTCTGTCCCGTCTTGGATTGGAGGCATTCACACTCCCGCCCGTTCCACTTCGTGGTAGAAGAGTTTTTTCGCGGCGTGGCGGCGGTCAAGTTGGTTCCGTCGGAGAAGAAGGTCCGCGCACTGGCGGGGTAGTACCTTGACGGGCCGCTGCGCCGCCCACAATGGAATCAGGAGGTGGAAGGGACCACATTCGGTGGGCCTTGTGGGGAGTGACCGCCAACAGAATCAATGTGGTGATTGTATGCAGGATGCGAGTGACGCCCAAAGCGCCCCCACGTCATACCATGCTGCCGCCGGCACGCGAAAAAGTGCGACCCCGGCTGCACGAAAGGCCCCTTCAACAAATGCGTCCCTGCGCCTTCGTGCTGGCTCTTGATGGCTGCGGTCGTCCAGTTCGACGGCGGTGATGACGCGAGCCGTCCAAAGGTCATAGAGGACGAAGTCCACATGCTTCTGACTGAGCCTTCTGCCTTCGGGAGCGTCCCACAGTTCGTCGGGGCATTTCAGAACATCGGCCAGCCGGGTTTTGAGAGCGATGCCATATTGATTGCGGACCATCCGGCGAAGCACGCGGTAAAAGGCCAGTTCGCCAGGGGTCAGAAGCGACGCACGTTTCTGATAGGGGAACTGGACGGAACGAATTCGTGGTCGCCTCACTGAGGACCGGATTCGTCTTCTGGGTCTGCGGCCGCTGCGAATTGCTCTCATACGTCTGGTCCAAAGCAAAGAAGGCCAAGTGTGTGTGCCGGGGGGGCGTGCCTTCTGTAAAAGAACCTAACTTCAGACGCGGGCGGG
>Ga0208589_1000206_pt1 | contig 28728 bp, 21 predicted proteins | sample NGESurshal092012_2_FD_184486 | JGI IMG/M metagenome (GOLD analysis project Ga0208589, IMG submission 184486) | Arctic peat soil microbial communities from Barrow, Alaska - NGEE Surface sample F53-2 shallow-092012 (SPAdes) | ecosystem: Environmental > Terrestrial > Soil > Wetlands > Peat ...
GGGGGTGAGGGGGTGAGGGGGTGAAACGCGAACGTGCTATTTTGTGGTTCGAGGAATGATCCAGGTTTGCGCGTGATTCATCATGCCAACCAGGGTTCGAATAATTGCGTCATATGATTGGTATAGCGGGCGGGCCGCTTCCGACGTGAGGTAGCCGCATTTCACGGCAAACGCGATCCACACTTGAGTCTCAGCTGCCTCCGCCTCGGAGTCACACAGCTTACTGACGAACGCCAGTTCGTAGCGGCGTTTTCGCCATGTTTCAGCGATATTCGCGCACACCGATCGAGACGCGCGTCGAACCTGATCCGTGAGCGAGTACCTCTCTTCCGTGGGAAACTTCTTCGACACTTCAAACAATATCATCGCCGCGTCCATCGCGCGCCGAAACACCTCCAACTCCCTGTGCGTGGTAACCCTCGCCGCCATATCATCTCCAATAATTGCGTCACCCACTCACCCACTCACCCATTCACCCCCTCACCCCCTCAAGTCTCCCCGGCTTCAAGCCGCTCCCAACCGATCCGGATTCAAATCCGCCAATTCCGGCAGCACGAAAATGCCGTCTTTTCGAATCAGCTTGCCGTCGAATCGCACCTCGCCGCCCCCGTACTCCGGGCGCTGAATGCACACCATGTCCCAATGAATCTGGCTGCGATTGCCGTTATCCGCCGACTCGTACGCCTGACCCGGCGTGAAATGAAAACTCCCCGCGATCTTCTCATCGAACAGAATGTCGTTCATCGGTTTGAGAATGTGCGGATTCATCGCCAGCGACCACTCCCCGATGTACCTGGCTCCTTCGTCGGCGTCGAGAATCTCGTTGAGCTTTTCCGTCTGCGCGCCGGCCGTCGCGCCGACCGCCTTGCCGTTCTTGAATTCCAGGCGCACATTATTGAACACCGTGCCACGATATAGTGTATCGCAATTGTATTGAACGATCCCATCCACCGAATCGCGGACCGGGCTGGTGAAAATTTCACCGTCAGGAATATTTCGCTCGCCGAAGCAGGGGATCGTCGGGATTCCTTTTTTGCTGAATGAGAGCTTCGTCCCCGCCGCGACAATGTCCACGCGATCGGTCTTATCCATCAATTCATGGAGCGGCTTCATCGCCCGCGCCATCTTTTCATAATCCACTCCCGCGCAGACGCGGAAATAAAAATCCTCGAATGCCTCGCTGCTCATCTGCGCCGATTGGGCCATGGAGCTGGTCGGCCAGCGCAATACGACCCACCTTGTCTTGGGCACGCGCACCGCCTGATGCACCGGCGTCCACCAGAGCTTTTCGTACATGGCCATCTTGTCCTTGGGGACATCGCCCATCTCGGAAATGTTGTGCGATCCGCGCACCCCGCAATAGCATTGCACGGCTTCCATGCGCTGCCGTTCGATATTGCCGATGAGGGTCATCTGCTCTTCGGTTGCCGATTGGTAGAGCGCCCGCAACACCTGCTGGTGATAGGTGCTCACCAGCGGCGCCCCGCCGGCGGCGGCGATTTGCCGGATGAGTTCCGCCGTGAAATCGGTTGGAATATCAAACGCCTCCACCAGCACCTTGTCGCCCGCCTCGACGTGCATCGAGTGATGAACCAACAATTTCGCCAGTGACGCATGACGCGGATCTTTCATAGTTATTCTCCAACAAATACGGGCATTTCAGTCAGATTATCCGAAAAACAAACGGCCGGTAGTTTAGAGCGGGGGCCGGGGCTGGTCCAATGTTCCACACTCATCAGGTTTTCCACGAGACCGGAATATTCACATCGTTCGGTCGCTTCAATTTCCCGATGAGCGTGCATCAGCGATCAAGGTGACCGTTGTTCTTTCACGCTCACTGGAGGAATCGTAACACTTCAGCCGCCTGCAAGGAAAATCTGAATGTTCGGCGCTTGTATGGCTTGCGCCCTGTTCGGCGGCGTGATAGATAATGGCCAATACGCTCCCCATCGAAACAATCCAAGCTTCAGACGCTGTTGGACAAACTGCTCTGCGGTGAATTGACCGAGCCTCAGGCCGGCCGGCTGGCTGAACTTGGTCCCGAAGCCGTTCGCTTGGTCTTGCTCGCGGCCAATGCGCGATTGGCAAAGTTACAAACCCAAACGCCCGCGCCGTCCACGCCGTCGGCCATAATCCCGGTCTATCAAAAGCCGGCGACGCCACGACGCAGGAAAGAGCCGGGAGCCAGGAACGGACACGAGGGCGCGCGTCGCAAGACGCCGGGAAGAATCGATGCGCGAGTCGAGCATCGTGTTGAAGTGTGTCCCTGCCGCGGCGGGCCGGTGCAGCGCTGCAAGCGGACCCGCACGCGAATCATCGAGGACATTCCAAAGGAGATCACGCCGGTCGTTACCGAACACACGATCCACCGCGATTACTGCCCGGCCTGCAAGAAGCACGTCGAGCCGGTGGTTCCGGACGCGATGCCCAATGCCACGCTGGGACAGACCGCATGCAAGCCAGGCGATAATACGATTATCGAACATTTGGGTCAGGGCAACGGCACGCCCAAGCTATCATGCAGGATCAAGACTAGATCGTTTGCATCATGCGGTTGGGGAGTAACCCAGCGGGAGCCGAAAACCAGCTTGGGGACGGCGCTCCCGCTTTGGTCGGGGTTGATGGTGTCGCCGAAAATCTGAATGGACGCATGCATAAACGGGTCGATCCAGGGGTCGGAGCGCGCGGCATCAAACTTCGCGTGGCCGACCAATTCGACCGCTTTGGCCCTCGCGGCGTCGAGGCTTCGCGCGTGCCAGGATTGGCCCGGGTCCGGCGAGAACATCCATTGGTCAAAGGCGGCAAACGCCAGGCGGTTGGCAAGCCAAACCGCCAGGCTGATTTTGGCCTCTTCGCAGGAGTCCTTGAATTGCTCCACTTCACGCGAGATGTATGGATTGCAATCGTTGTTTAACGGGGCGGAGCATAGGGCAAATGCGAGCTTGCCGTCGTAGCGGCGAATCGCCTCATCGAGCATGGAATGCAATTCCTGGCAATGAGGACAGCGATAATCAAAGAGCAGAGTGACGACGTAAGGAGCGTCCGGCGAGCCGAGCAGCGGCACGGCGTGGGGATCAAAGGCGGGCCGGTTGGACTGCGACTCGCCGGCGCGATAGACGGGCGGCGGAGTCCATGCGATCTGGCTAGCCGCGAGGACGCCGGCGAGGGCCAAGCCAGTCGCGGGCAACAAAACAATCACGCGCCGGTGTGTGACAATCACGGCGTCCGTGCTGGAATTCGGCGCGTCGAATTCCATGAACGCACGCCACATCACCAAAGCGGCCAGGAGCAAGCCTGTAATGTGCGCGGCCATGCAATAGGGGCAAAAGGCCCCAATGACCCATTTTTGCAGGACGACGAACCACGCAGCACTTCCCGCCGCCGCGCCTGCCAGAACCAACATCGCGCCCCAGGCGAGTCGCCGGTCCGGCGCGGATGTGGCTGGGCCGATGAAGAGACTGGCGACCAGCATCGCCAGGTAGGTCCCGGCCGCCAGGCCGCTGACGGGCAACACCCCTGCTATCGCCGACCAGTGGCTGGTAAGCACCTGCTCGCATGGGCCGTTGCCGCCGCAGCCGATGACCGAGCCGCCGATTAGATAATGCCAGCTCAGGTAGACGCTGAGCGCCAGGCCCAGCGAACTTAATCCCGTCAAGACGCAGCGCCACCAGGGCCAGGAGGGGCGAAGACAAGGCATTTCTTTGAAAGGAACCAACGTTCGATCCTTCTAAGTCTGCCACGATTCTTCTGATTTGCCCGACATATCGCGATTGTATCGCAAGGGCGAAACGTCGGATATGAGGCGTGAAGCGCACACCGACCTGCGATTGAATAACGGGTGATCGGCAGTGGCAGAATCCGCTTTATTCCCACAACACAGGAACTTGGTCCTGGCGAATCGTCTGGTCGGCCGTGACCAGGGTGAGGTTTTCGTGGATGGCCTGGGCAATGAGGAGGCGGTCGAACGGGTCGCGGTGATAGTTGGGCAGGCGCGAGAGTTCGTCGATAGGGTCGAGGGTGATGAAGGCATGGGTGTCGAGCAGCAGTTTCACTTGTCGTCCCCGATTCCCCAGAAATCGTCGCCCAAGTGGGCGTCGAAATCAGGGGCGGCGTACGCAATGCTGCCAGGTTGGGTAACGAAAGTGCGTTTGCCGTGAGGCTTGGCCGGACCATGTCCGATTGGCTCAAGCTCAATGCGCACCTTCTGATTTGCGGGCAGCGCCAGCGGCTCGTCAGGAATGAGAACCTTGCCGTCAAAATGAGCGTTGAGGGCGATCATCACGACTGACTATACCACTCACATCAAATTTCAGCATTCCAAATCAATTGCCGCTTAGCTTACTGGTTTGGCGCTCCGGGAGTAGGCCCGCTCCCGGCCGACGGCTGTGTGGTGGCGGTCTGCAACGCGAAATCGGCGCAGTTGCTGCCGGTGTCGGCGCCGTCCGGGTGGCGGGCCGCACTTCGATTGGTCGGATTCGCGGCGGGAGCGCCCGCTCCCCGACCGCGGCCACCGCGGCCGCCGGCCGCTGCGGGCGAGGGAACCATGCAGCCATTGCGTCCGGTGCCGGAGGTGCCCTGGTAGCCCTCGGCGGCCCATGGATCGACAAGTTTATCAGCAGGTGTGCCATAGTTGAGGCTATCCACAACCAGACCCGCGCCGTCACGCAGCACCATGCTTCCTGCGTTGGCGAGAGCGGGGCCGCCGAACCACTGGTTGGGCTTGGCCGGCCATTGGTAGCCGGCGGTCGTGACCGCGGCGTCATGTACCACCGCCTGGATCGCGTGGTCGCTGGTCAGAGCGCTGTCGAGCGTGATGCCCGCGCCCAGCGGCTGGACCGGCTCGTTGCTCAAGTGGGCAAACGCCGTGGCGGGCTGGAAGCTGATGCCGGTTCCTCTGGAGCTGAAGGGGATGTTGGCCGCGTGGCTAAACTTCAGCGGCTCTTCCAGATCCAAACCCGTGCCGGGATTCCCGCCCGTGCCGCGGCCACGTGCGGCTTGCGTACCGACATGCTTGACCGTGACGGTCTCAACGCCGTGGCCGACGCTGTCGATGTCCAATCTGATCTTGTCGCCAGCCGAAATGTTGGCGAGGGATGTCACTTTGATGTTGGTGTCGCCGGGTTTGGCGTCAGCCGCCAGGAAGGCTTGCGTGCCTGACTTGCCAACCGCGGTGATTGTGACCACTTCGTACTGTTCGATAGTGTTGGCAACGGCGGGAAATGTAGCGCCGTGGCCGATGCCGATCTTCTCGCCCACCGTGAACCCGCCGACGCTCGCAACCGGCACGCTCGTCGAGCCTGCGGGGATCGTGATCACCGGCCCGTCGGGGAGGGGTTGCCACACCGTTGTATTGTTGCCGGCCGCGGTCCCGAGGCCGGCGATCTTGCGGGTTTCGACGGCGGAGCCGGTGTCTATTTCAATTGTATCGCCGACATTCATGCCGGTCGTGGCCCTGACGCTGATGGTGGTGTCGCCCTTGTGAGCGGGGACCGCCAGGCCGGAGTTGGAGAGTCCGAGGAGGTAAAAGCCGTGGGAGGCGAGCTTCGTGCCGTCCGGAATCTTGACGGACGAAAAGATGGCCTGCTGAGCCGCGTGTTCGGTGAGGCTCCAGTTGGAGAGGTCGGCGTCACTGGCGCCGGCGTTGTACAGTTCGATGTAAGAGTTCGTGGCGTTGGCCGGAATCCCGGAGCTGATGGCGAACTCGTTGATCTTGACCGCGCTGCCGTTCCGCGCCTTCTCGGCGATGGTTTCAGACTGCGTGCGGCCGGTGGTTGAATTAGTCCAGGAGGCGCTGGCGACCAGATCGCCGTTGAACGCCGCCGGCCCGGCAGTAACTTTGAATATCGCGCTCACGGATGCGCCAGGCGCGACGGAGTCAGTGAATGTCAAATTCTCCGGCCCGGCGCCGATGACGGAGACTGCGCTCAAGGGTGCGCTCGGCGCGCCCCCACCCGGCAATCTCTTTGAGATACTCCCGCCGTCAGCGACGGCGCACGTCCATCCGGCCGGCACGGTAATGCCCAACGTGACGCCGGTCGCGGGGGCACCGGTGGTATTGGTGAAGGTTACGGATGTGTCTTGAGAAGAGCCGGGGGAGAAGATCTGCAATCCCGGCGGAGTGGCTGTAGCCGACGCCGGCGCAAGGCTCAGCAGTTGAACGTCGTAACCCGCCGCAACGACATTGGCTTGCACTTTCTGGTCGGTGGCGTCGGTCGGAAAGGTTCCGGCGGCGGTCATCGCGCCTTCGTAGAAGGTGCCTTGCGAGCCGTTGCTGTTGTCGCCGCCGTTACCGAGGAGAATGCCCCCCTGCTTGCGCATTGGATCGTAGGTGGCGTTGACGCGCGGGCCGTTGAACATAACTTTCAGGTCGCCCTTCTGCGCGTCGCCTCCCATGGAGGTCCAGTGGTGCGGTTCGCCCTTGGCCATCGCGGTCACGAATCGCCATGAAATATTTGGCAGGTCTCCGCAGAGTTTGGATCCATCCGGGTTGACGCAGCCCACCAGGTTATTTTCCTGATCGGTCATGACCCACGGGCCGGGGGCATTGCCGTGATACCAGTTGGCGGCGTCGCCGTAGTAGGTGGTTTCCATAGTGCCATTGCCGTCGTCGCGGCTGTCGGTCTCGGCGTTGCCGTAGTCGAAGCAGCAGCCGTTATTGAAATGATGGCCGTTAATGACCCAGTACTGTCCTTCGGCCTGATCATCGACCGCGGTGCCATGGGCGTCATTCCAGCGCAAGCCCATGCCCGGCGAGATGAAGACGCCATAGGCCTTGTGGCCCATGATCGTAATCGGCGCCATTTCGGCGATTGGCAGGTTGTTAAACCCACCCATGGCCGGCCCGCTGAATCCGCCATGCGGCGCCTGGACGAGATTGTTGCCGTGACCGGATTGATCGTAGAGGGTGGTGATCCAGCAGGAGGTGTTGGCGCAGAACGAATCCTGCGCGGCGGCGTCAGCGTATCCGCCCCCGTCCGACGCCGATGGCTGCACTACGCCAATGTCCAGGGTCTTGCCGTCCGACTGGCGCAAGACCTGGTAGAGCGGGCCGTTGTACGAGGCGTACAGCGCGCGGGTGCTGCTGTGGGCGGCGGTACAAGGCGCGCCGCCGGCGGCGTAAACGTCGCATGGCCCACCCGGCCGGTGCTGAGAAACATTTTGTTGCGCCCAGACCTGTTTGGCGATGATCAATATGGCCGCGGGCAGTGTGAACGCAAGTGCGAGCAGGATCGCAAGACTGATTCTTTTTTTCATGTTCCTCTTCCTCAGTTCAATCGAGATTTGTCATTTTGGCTCTGGGCGATTTACCGCCGCAAAGAGCCGGAGACGAGTATAACTCGATGTGCGTGGGACTGGAAACAGAGCCTGGCCTGCTTGAATGGGTGTTCCACTGGAAGCCGCAAGCCGGCGCCCGTCAAGGTCGAATGGTCTCAAGGCGCCGGAGTTGGAACCTGCCGTTTGCTCTGGACACTGCCCGCGACATCAGCCGCGCCCATTGAGGCTCAGTTGCTCGACCGCGTCCGCAACGACGGCACCCCTCTAATCGTTCTGGAAAACGCCGCTGACTGGATGCCTCTGATTCAGAAGGCCGTCCCTGAGATCAAATATCACGGCGCATTTATGGTCGGGCGAACGTGGGCCGGTGGCGATCATTTCGTCCGCCGGCATCCACTTTTCAAGGACCTTCCCGTCAACCAGGGAATGAACTGGCCGTATCAGGCGGTCGTGCGATCCGGCAATTCGCGTTTTGGTTTATTGATCGACGGCGATGAACCGGTCGCCGGCGCGTTCCACGCCAACACGCCCGAGACCACTCCGCCGGAGTCGATCCATCTTGGCACCGCAGTCGGCGTCATCGCCTGCGGCAGAGGCAAAATCATCGTCAACACCCTGGATATCGCGGGAAATCTCGCCGGCGCCGACGGGCCTCGCGCCGTGGCAAAAAAAACTACTCTGTAATTTCATCGATTACGCTGGCGCGAAATAGCTTCAACCCTGAAGCCCGCCGTCGGCAGAGCCCGCTGCCTGCGGCACAGCGGCGTGACGAGCACGGGAATCACGCCCGCCGCTCGCGCATCCGTTATGTACACCATGATGTTTGCCCCCAACGTCGTATGGGGGCGCTCCTTAAATACGAACTCGCTTCGGAAAATCTTCCTCCATCACGAAGAATATCGCCGGCAAGCATGAAATCTAGAGTTACCCCGGCTTTCGCAAGCAATACGGCTACTGAAAAATTATTCAGGATTCAAATTATCCAGTTTACTATTGCGAAAAACCGTATATAGTATTACGTAAATCACGATTCATCCATCCGGGAACCCCGGTTTTCATGGGTGAAATACCTGAGGCATCTAGAAACCAGCGTGTTCGGATCCACGATCGACCGATCATCGCTACGCGGAAGACCGTCACAGACCAGCGATTATCGCTTCATCAATCGGCGTCCGTTCCTGACCGCATCAATGCGGCCTTTTCCAAGAGATTTCGGTATCAGACAGCGGAACCTTCCCGCATCTTCTGCAACTTAAAACAAGCGAAGGCAGTCATTTAAGTGAGTCTCTCCCTACCTGACCATAGCGCGTGAGGAGTTGGAAAAATGCGATGTAGGGCATGGAATGCCTCGTTGCGAAATCCTCGTTTCAGGATGGCGATTATTTCGAGCGCCGCGTTCCTGGTGGTTCCGCACACAGGCTGGGGATCAAACGCAGATATCATCGGGCTTACGCTACTGCATGGGATTCAGCCTAGCCTCACAGGCGCAGACGTGCGAGTCGGGCAGGTGGAAGCGAATGACAGCTCGACTGGCGGTTACGCCTTCGAGGTGAATCCATCAGCGGTGGGCCAGCCAGCCTCACTGTTTACCTACTCTGACCAATACGGCAACACTTCAAACGCATTTAATTCCAGCGCTGAGTCACTGCACGCAGATACTGTGGCCAGCTATCTTTACAATGCATCCGGCGGTGTCGCGCCGGGTATCAGCCATGTTGATAACTATTCGGTGGATTACTTCTTCAACACCACTGTCTTCATAGACGAACCTATTCCTGATGCCATTGTCAATCAAAGCTTTGCATTTGGGCAGTCGGGTGTATTGGCGGTCACCATCGCGAATCAGCAGTCGTCAGACACGACCTATGACAATTACATTGCCGAGTATGGCACGATTTTTGTAAGCGGAGTCGGCAACGGCGGCAGCTATCCGTATCCCTGTGCGCCGTCCACTAGCTACAACGGAATAGCCGTCGCAGCCGACGATGGAGTTTCAGCGGTCGGCCGTACTCCTGACGATGGCAGGAGCAAGCCGGACATTACCGCGCCGGGAGGATATACAAGTTTCTCGACGGCCTTGGTTTCCGGCAGCGCCGCACTGCTATATCAGGCCGGTTCGCGCGGGGATGGCGGTGTCACGTCGCAACTCCGAAAGTATGCGGTCGACCCTCGAACGATCAAGGCTCTATTGCTGAACGGCGCCGACAAACAATCCGTCACCTTCAGCCGCACCCATACGCAACCGCTGGACCCGATGAACGGCGCGGGAGCGTTGAATGTTTACAATTCGTACGAACAACTCGCCGCCGGCTTTCAACCCGCCACCTCCATTGCGAATACCTCCATTCTGGGCGGCAGCCACCCGGCCGATACAACATCTTCAGCGATTGGCACGCAATCCGGCTGGAGTTTCGGCAGTCTGACGAGCACAACGCTCGCGGATGCCTATGCCAATTACATCTTTTCCCCCCCTACCGGCGTTTCCGGCTATACGCTCGCCGCCACGCTCGTTTGGGAGCGGCAATATAACCTCCTTCCTGCAATTCCGTTGGGAATCAACAACCTGAGTCTTTATCTATACGACACCACCGCGAACAAACTGGTCGATTACAGCAACAGCACCGTGGACAACGTTCAGGGTGTGTACGACCGCAATTTAACGCCTGGAGATCGCTATGATCTCGAAGTCTTAAAGGTGGGCGGCGTTCCAGGGGTAAGGCCGGGTGTTGTCAGCAGCAGCGAGGCCTATGCCCTGGCATTTAATTTTTCCCAGACGCAGGCGACACAAGGCTCTTGGAGCAGCAGTGCGGGCGGCAGCGCCTCGCTTGCCTCGAATTGGGTCGGGGTCATTCCTCAGTATGCGTCTGATACCGCGAATTTCACCAGCGCGATCACCGCGCCGGCGACGGTATCGCTCGGAACGAATTGGATCGTCGGCAACATCAATTTCAATAACGCGCATTCCTATACGATTGCGCCGGCCACGACCGGACCGCTCACGCTGGACAACGGCGGCCCCGCCGCGACCGCAACGATCAACGATTCCGGGGGCAGCCACAGCATCGCCGGTTCATTGCAATTGAATTCCAAACTTGCGGTAAGCGTGGCCAATGCAGCCGACACGCTGCAAATCAGCGGCAGCATTTTCGACAATCCCACTGCCGGCGGCGGCGGTTTAACGCTCTCGGGCAACGGCACTCTGGTTCTTTCCAACACCAATTCGTACACCAGCACGACCATTCAAAGCGGCACGCTCATGGTTGCCGGCGCTCGTGCGCTGCCGGCGGGAGCGGCGGTCGTCAACGCCGCGTCGCTGGTGATCGCGGCCGGCACAAGCAGCTTGCCGGCCATAACCGGGAATCTGAGCGGCGCTGGTTCACTGACCATCGGCTCCGGCTTAACCTCCGGGTATTTACAAATTCAGTCAGGCAGTGGAACCAGTTCACAAGCCGCGCTGATGATCAATTCTGCATCTACGCTCGATATCACGAGCAATACATTCACGATTAACTACGGCGCCGCGCCCGATCCATTGGCCGCGATCCGCGGAAATCTTCACAGCGCTTACAATGGCGGCAATTGGCAGGGTACGGGCCTGACCAGTTCAACAGTGCGGGCGCAGGTCGCCGCCGCCTACGGTAACAGCAATGGAACCTATGGGCTGGGCTATGCCGATGGAAACGACGACGGCCACACAGTGGCGGCACAAGGGCGATTGCTTGTCGAGCCGGCTCTGGTGGGAGACGCAAATCTTGACGGGAAGGTGGACTTTGACGACCTGCTGATCCTCGCCCAGAACGTCGGAACCACCAACGCGGATTGGATGCACGGCGATTTTAATTACGACTCCAAAATAGACTTCAACGATCTCCTGAGCCTGGCTCAGAATGTCGGTCGCACCAATGGCAACACGCCGCTGGGGGCCGAACTTCCGGCCTCATTCATGGCGGAATGGAATCTGGCCCTGGCGGAAATCAACTCTGCCGGCAGCGTCCCGGAACCGGCAACGCTTTCACTCCTTTCCACGGTCGCCATGACGCTTTTGGTTCGTCGCAGACGCGCGAAATGGTAAAGTCGCCTTCGCAAATTAACAAATATTTCAAGCGCGGGACGCATCGGGGAATTACCCCTCTCTTTTAGTAGATGTCAGGGGGAGGGTATGCAAATTCCCCGATATTCAGGGTGGATGGCTGCCGCTTATCCTTCTTGCGTGGAAAGTTTCTCACAAAATCCGACAAGACAAGGAGTTCGTTTATGCAGGCTGAATTTCGAACAGGCGGCGGGAAATTGCTCAGTGGGCGCGAATCACGAAAGCGAGCCATCAGGGCTGCGTGCATCATGGAGCCGCTGGAACGGCGAGTTCAGTTGTCGGGTACATTCGGCACCCTGACAGATCTGGGTACGCTAGGCGGCCAGACCAGCTTCGGGCAGGGCATCAACGCTTCAGGCGAGGTTACCGGAGAATCCCTCACCACCGGCGACGGCAGCGTTTTTCATGCCTTTACATCCAACGGCGGCCCGCTGACCGATCTGGGCACCCTGGGCGGAAATTCCAGCTTTGCGTCGGCCATCAACAATTCCGGCGAGGTGGTCGGATATTCACAAAATGCGGCCGAAAAGAATCATGGATTCTTCGACACCGGCAATGGCCTTCAGAAACTGGGAACCTTCGGAGGCGGTATCAGCGTAGCCTACGGCGTCAATAATTCGGGGCAAATTGTCGGGTATTCAACCGTGGCCAACGGTAATCAGCATCCATTCCTTTACAGCAATGGAGTGATGACGGATCTCGGCACGTTTGGTGGAACCGAATCGCAAGCGCTCAGTATCAACGGCTCGGGCCAGATCACTGGATTCTCAAATACCAACGGAGCCAGCGATCCTCACGCCTTTTTGGATAGCGGATCAGGCCTGGTTGATCTAGGAACTCTCGGCGGAACCGATAGTGAAGGATCGGGACTCAATAATTCCGGCCAAGTGGTCGGCGATTCCAAAAACGCCGCTGGCAATGACCACGCATTCCTGTACAGCGGGGGAGTGATGTCGGATTTGGGCACTCTTGGCGGCGATCTCAGTCAAGCCTACCGTATAAATGGCCAGGGCCAAATTGTAGGCAAAGCGCAAATTGCCGGCGACACCGCTTACCACGCCTTCATCTATAGCGGCGGCCGGATGATCGACTTGAATAGCCTAATCAACCCCGCGTCGGGATGGGTATTGGTGGACGCCGACGGTATTACCAATTCGGATCAGATCACCGGCTATGGAGTCGTCAACGGGCTTACTCACGGCTTTGTTTTGTCGGTTGCACTCCCCAATGTGACCAGTGCATCGCAGAGCACCTTCACCGTAGGAACGGCCGGCACATTTACAGTTACAACCACCGGCTCGCCATCGCCCACGCTGAAGGAAATCAACGCGCTGCCCGCCGGCGTAACTTTCGTGGACAACGGCGACGGCACGGCAACTCTCTCCGGCACTCCCGCCGCGGGTACGGGCGGTAACTATGTGATCGCGATTCGGGCCCGCAACGGGTTGCTGCCGAACGCGACGCAGAATTTCACGCTGACCGTCGATCAATCACCGGCCATCATCAGCGCAAACACAGTTACCTTTACCGAGGCGACCTCCGGTCAATTCAAGGTAAAGACGACGGGTTTCCCGATATCAGCCCTCTCGGAATCGGGCGACACTCTGCCGACCGGCGTGAGCTTTGTTGACCTGGGAAATGGCAGGGCCAACCTCTCGGGCGCTCCGATATTGGGGAGCCAGGGAACCTACCACTTCACCATCAAGGCCGTGAACAAGGTGAATCCGCGAGCGCAACAGAATTTTACTCTGATCGTCCAGCCGCTGATCGCAGCCGGCGCTCCGGCGATTATTTTCGGCTCACACGGCAATGATTCTCTCGGAGGGTCCGACGCCGACAGCGAGGTTTTGAATTGACGCACGAAGTCATTTCTAGACTTCGCAACCGCGTCAAGGGATGAACTGATTTAAGTAATATTCCCGGCGGATCATCCATCGCCGGCACTCTATGGAACGGAGGCGTTGTCATGTTCGTCATGTCAAGAAAACGCCGTGAATCAATCGTGGTGGGCGGCGCGATTGGTTTCGACGGCTTGCTGAGGGTTACCGTCATGGAAGTGGACGGGGACGCGGTGACGCTCGGCATTGAAGTTGCCGACGACGTTCCGGTACAATTGTGGGAAGTATGGCAGCGAATTTGCGGCGATTCCCTTGAATCGCGCGCTGAGGACGAAGAAGAGCCGTTGGAATCCGCCTGGTAAGGTGCCGCTCCGGCGTGCCTACCCTCTTTATTTGGGATGTAACCCGCCTGCAAGCTGGGCGGGCGGGTTCAGGGCGCGCTCATGGCGAGCGGGTTCGGGAAAAAAAATGAGAATTCCACCTTCCAAATGAACTGCGCACAATCTTTAAGCATATCATCGAACACTGAAAGCATGTCAGGGCAAACGGGCCGGCATGGCGAATTGGCTTCTTCACCCGCCGAATCAGATACTCTAAGATTCGATGGGTGAGCTAGCGTTGTTTGGATAAAAAAGGGATGGTACGCCGCTTTTGAAAAAGAAGAATCCACAATCCGCGCCGCCGAAAAATAGCGTGAATCTCGCGCCCAAAGGCCGCGCAGATGAATCGACCAAGACGGATACCGACGAACTGCTCCAGGAATTCAACCGGCAAACGAGGGATTGCGCCATCATTCTTCTTGACGCGGGCGGCGACATTCGCAGTTGGAACAAAGGGGCCGAACATCTATTTGGATACCGCGAAGCTGAAATCCTAGGCCGAAATTCCTCCTGCCTGTACACGCCGGACACCCTCGCTGAGGACGAGGCCAAAAAGACTCTGGCGACGGCGACGGCCAAAGGGCATGCCGATCAGGAGGGCTGGCGCATTCGACAGGATGGCTCGCGCGTCTTCACCGGCGGCGCGATCACCCTGCTTTGGGATCACGGCGTGCGCGGGTTTGTCATGGTGGCGCGTGATCTGACCGCGAAAACTCAGGAAACCGAGGAATTGGAAATACTGCTTGAGCGTGAGAGGGCCGCGCGCGCGGCGGCGGAATCCGCGGCACACATGAAAGACGAATTTCTCGGAAGTATTGCGCATGAATTGCGCACGCCGCTGACCGCAATCCTGCTCTGGGCTCGCATCCTGCGCGGAAAGCAGATCGGGGCCAAAGATCAGCAGGAGGCCGTCGAGACGATCGAGCGCAGCGCCAATGCGCAGTCGGCTCTGATCGAAGACCTGTTGGATGTTTCGCGGATGATGTCCGGCAAGTTGCGCTTGAACGTGCGCGATATGGCGCCGGCGCCGGTGGTGGAGGCGGCGGTGCAGGCCGCGCGGCTGCTGGCCAAATTCAAGGACATTACAATCACCGTGGAGGTCGGTTCGCCGCTGGGCAAAATTCGTGGTGATCCAGTTCGCCTCCAGCAGATCGTCTGGAATCTCCTGACTAACGCCGTGCGTTTCAGCTCCAAGGGCGGGGTCGTGAAGGTCATCGCCAATCGTGAAGATGGGCACATTCATTTGAAGGTGGAAGACTCCGGATCGGGTATCCTGCCGGACGATCTGGCCAAGCTCTTCGATCATCCCTGGCACATTGACGGGAAATCAGCCGCATCGGGTGGGCTTGGCTTGGCGGTGTGCCGTCGTCTGGTCGAATTACACGGCGGGACGCTTCGCGCGGAAAGCGCGGGGCTTGGCCGCGGCGCCACATTTACCGTCACGATCCCCGTGTTTGGATCTACCGATGGCTCTGACGGCGCCGCCCACTCGGCGGCCGCGGACACCATCGCGTCGTATGCGCCATCCAAGCTGCTTGAAGGGGTGCGAATTCTGCTTGTCGATGATGAGCCGGATACTCGAAATGTAATGCGTTGGCTGCTTGAGCAATCCGGCGCCGACGTGTCAGCTGCCGGCTCGGCCTCTGAAGCCAGGGCCGCGCTGGAACGCGACGAACAGAATGGTAAGGGGAATCCGGATATTCTTCTCAGTGACATCGGCATGCCGGGGGAAGACGGCAATGAGTTGCTTCGTCAAATCCGCGAGATGGAGCTGCGCCAAAAGGCAGCCAAGCCAATGCCCGCGATTGCGATAACCGGCTACTCAGGCGATGAAAACCGTCGTCAGGCTTATGAAGCGGGGTATCAGGCGTTCGTGCCCAAGCCGATCGAGGGCGACGAACTCGTGGTGATCATCGCGGACCTCGTCGGACGAAATGTGAAGCGATAGCTTTTTCACGCCGGCAATCGAAATTATTTTTCCAGCGCGGTCAATCCCTCACGGATGGCGTATTTGGTGAGTTCCGCCAGACTGTGCAGATTGAGCTTGGCCATCGTCTTGGCTCGATGGGTTTCGACCGTTTTGATGCTGACGTGCAGGTGCCGGGCCACTTCCTTGGTCGCCAGACCCTCAGCCATGAGCTGTAGCACTTCGCGTTCGCGCGAGGAGAGAATGGCAAACGCCGAGGAGGAGTCGCCTCCTTCGATGGCGCCGCCATTGCTGCCGCGAACATAATCCTCGATCACGACCCCGGCGACGCGCGGGCTGAGATAAACTTTGCCGGCGGCGACCGTGCGAACGGCTTCGGTCAGTTCCTCGAACGGAGCGGACTTGGGCAAATATCCCACCGCCCCGGCCTTGAGGGATTCGGATACAAATCGCCGGTCAGAGTGGGCCGAAAGGGTAATTACTTTCGAGGCGGGAGATTCATGCATGATCTGGCGCGTGGCTTCAACGCCGTTGAGGTCGGGCATGGTGATGTCCATGATCACGACATTCGGCGACAAATCCTTGACCATCTGCACGGCGGCCCTGCCGTTGTCGGCCTGCGCGACCACCTTCATATCTTTCTGTTCATTCAGCAGGCTGCGAAGGCCAGACCGCACAATTTCATGATCGTCAACGAGAAGGATGGAAATTTGAGACAGCATGAGCCTCCCGGCTAAGACTTACCTGTTGCGTCCAGTCCACAGTAATCGACACCTTACATATAGCAGGCGACCACACAGCAAACCATAGTCACCGACATCATGCTTTTCGACAATCTGGATGCGGATTTCCCCGATATCAAAAATCATAAAGATTCTGTAGATTCCGCGTTAACATGGGTAAACAGGAGTATTTTCAGCCATGAGTGCACTAAACCCCAGCCTCATCTTGTCGGAATTGACTGCATTCGACTCCGCATGGGCGGAAAAAGCCGGGCCGGTGGGTTGCACAAACGCCCAATCAAAAAACCACTCCGCGCGACGGCCAGAGGGGTCTGTTGCGCTGGGTCAAGGCTCACAATTAGAGCCGGTTGGGGCGGATGATCCTGTTCTCGGCGATCCGCACGCGCCAATTACGCTTTTGCACTACGGCAGTTATGGATGCCCGGCGAGCGTGCGTCTGCATCGAACCATCGGCGCGGTCATGCAGCGGTATGGTGATTCACTTTTGCGTTATGTGTTTCGATTCCTGCCCATTGCCGAACTCGGTCCCGGCGCGCAACAAGCGGCCGAGGGGGCAGAAGCCGCGGCGCAGCACGGAAAATTCTGGGACATGCACAATCGGCTAATGGCCGACCCCCAATTGCACCCATTAAGTTTTCTAACCTGGCACGCCGTGGCATTGGGCATGAATTGCGACGCGTTTCAACGGGAAATGAATCTTCACATTCACGCCCATCGCGCTGATCGCCATGCCGCGGGGGCGCTTCACGCAAAGGTGCACAATGCGCCGGTACTCTTTATCAATGGGCATCGACTGGAGAATGAGGTTTCTGATCGAAGCATAACCCGGGTGATTGATATCGCGCTGCTCTAGCCCGGAAAATTCATGGCATGAATTGCTTAATCAATGATTCAAGCTTTTCAATATTGAATGGCTTGACGAGATGCGCCACAAAACCCGCCGTCTTGGATAGTTCGATATCCTGGCTGGAATCGAATCCGCTGAGGCATATCCCCTTAAGACCGTGGCGGTCTCTGAGTTGACACATGAGTTCAAGGCCGGTGCCGTCAGGCAGGCCGATATCGCTGATGACCAGATCAAGGCTCGATTCGGCCGCGATTTTGGATGCCGAAGCGATGCTTCCGGCGACCTTTACATCGTAGCCAATTCCCTGAAGCAGGCGGCAAATCGCGTCGGCGGTGTCGTCGTCATCCTCAACCAGAAGTATGCGCTTTGAATTCTTGAATTCCTCGACATGCACGGAACTCGATTCGCAAGCCGCAAGCGGGGCAAATTGTTGTTTTCGCATGGTTTCTTCCGTGATGAATCCCATTACTCAGCGACACAAATCTAATTTACTGGATGCCGACCTGTCAATCGCATCGCATGACAATTCAAACCAAACCCAATCGCCGAAAGTAAGCGGCCGCAAAACAACGGTCAGTCAGGGCGAAAATCCGGCGATTGACCTGGCCTTCCGGCATAAAAAGGCCGATTGTCGCGATCAAAGGCCGCTGCCAGATTTCCTGTAAATCAAATGCCGGTTCGAAGCCGGTATTTTTCAAGTTATGCACGACGTGTGTTTGAAACGCATTCAGCGTAATGGAATCCGCATCCGGGTCCTGGCCGCTGGCGAGAAGTGAAATTGAAAGGGTTCGTTTGCCGTCACTTACAACCGCAATTCCGGCGGTTTTGGCCAAGGCGCGCCAACGCAACTGCATCGCGTTGCTCGCAAGTAGTTTCACATCAAAGGTTTGTGAATTCTTCCATATCTCCCCGGAAAACGCCCCGATCAGCTCCGACGCGCCCTCAATGCGCTCCAGCAATTCATATTCATAACGTGCCTCAAGGCATACTTCGCACTGGGGGGTCAGATCAATGGCAGTGAATCCGCGCATCGGTATTTTTTATGGCATTGATAACAGGAAGGTCAAGCCGCGACCTTCGCTTTTTTCTTATCCCGACTTCCGAAAAACCTTACCTTGCCTAGGGAAAGTTGATAAGGATATTCTTCCAATACTGTTTTGGGTAATGCACGTTTGGGCAACTCAAATTCAGGATCACGAGCGGGTGAAATGGACATCGTTTTATAAATGGGAGTGACCGACCATGAGGAAGAGCAACGGATCAATCGCACGCCGCAATTCCACCACCACAAAACTCAGCCATCGTCCGATTGGAAGCAATGGCGCCAATGGGAAAAATGGCAATGGCAAGAACGGCCACGCCACTTCAATCGCTCCGATTGCCACGGCGGAACTGCGCCGGCCTGCGGACACCAAGACCATCGCCGCCCGCACTGTTTCGTCCGAGGGCGGTACCCTTGAAAGACGCCAGTTACTCGAGGCGCTCATCGCATTCAAGAGGGGTGACTTCACCGTGCGTCTCCCCGTCGATCTGGAAGGCGTCGATGGAAAAATCGCCGACACGTTTAACCACGTGATGAGCCAGTCCGAGCGAATGGCCGAAGAACTGCAGCGATTGAGCCATGTCGTCGGCAAGGAAGGAAAGATTTCCCAGCGCGCCGACATCGGCGACGTTTCCGGCTCCTGGGCGGTGAAGGTGAACGCGGTCAATGCGCTCATCAGCGACCTCGTGCATCCGATCAGCGAGACCAGCCGCGTCATCGGCGCCGTCGCCAAGGGTGACCTCGGCCAGATGATGGCAACTGAAGTCGAAGGCCGCCCCCTCGCCGGCGAATTCCTTCAGACCGCCAAAACCGTCAACACCATGGTGGACCAGCTTTCCAGCTTCGCGTCGGAAGTGACGCGCGTGGCCCGCGAAGTCGGCACCGAAGGCAAGCTCGGCGGCCAGGCCAAGGTGAAAGGCGTCGCCGGTACCTGGAAGGACTTGACCGACTCCGTGAACTCCATGGCAGGCAATCTTACCGCGCAGGTGCGTAACATCGCCGCCGTGACCACGGCCGTCGCCAATGGCGACTTGTCCAAGAAGATTACCGTCGATGTGAAGGGCGAAATTCAGGAATTGAAGAACACCATCAACACGATGGTGGACCAGTTGCGTTCATTTGCCTCGGAAGTGACGCGCGTGGCCCGCGAAGTCGGCACGGAAGGAAAACTGGGCGGGCAGGCCGAGGTGAAGGGTGTCGGCGGAACATGGAAAGACTTGACCGACTCCGTGAACTCCATGGCAGGCAATCTAACCTCGCAGGTGCGAAACATCGCCGCGGTCACAACGGCCGTAGCCAATGGCGATTTGTCCAAGAAGATCACGGTCGACGTGAAGGGCGAAATTCTGGAATTGAAGATCACCATCAACACCATGGTGGAGCAGCTCAACTCATTCGCATCTGAAGTGACGCGCATGGCGCGCGAGGTGGGTACGGACGGCCGCCTCGGTGGGCAGGCTGAAGTGAAAGGCGTCGCCGGTACCTGGAAGGACTTGACGGACTCGGTGAACTCGATGGCGGCCAACCTCACGTCGCAGGTGCGCAACATCGCCGCCGTGACAACCGCCGTCGCGACGGGCGACTTGTCCAAGAAGATCACGGTGGACGTGAAGGGCGAAATTCTCGAATTGAAAACGACCATCAATACCATGGTGGACCAGTTATCGAGCTTCGCCGACGAAGTGACGCGCGTGGCGCGCGAAGTGGGTACCGAAGGAAAACTGGGCGGCCAGGCTGAAGTGAAGGGCGTCGCCGGTACATGGAAAGACCTTACCGATAACGTGAACATGATGGCCGGCAATCTCACGTCGCAGGTGCGAAATATCGCCGACGTGACCAAAGCCGTGGCCAACGGCGATCTGTCGCGCAAGATCACCGTCGACGTCAAGGGTGAAATTCTCGAATTGAAAAACACCGTCAATACAATGGTGGACCAGCTCAGTTCCTTCGCTGCGGAAGTGACGCGCGTGGCCCGCGAAGTGGGCACCGAAGGAAAACTGGGCGGGCAGGCCGAGGTGCGCGGCGTCGCCGGCGTGTGGAAAGACCTCACCGACTCCGTGAACTCGATGGCCTCCAACCTCACCGTGCAGTTGCGCGATATGTCCAAAGTGGCCACAGCCATCGCCGACGGCGACTTGACGCAGAAGATCACGGTCAACGTGCGTGGCGAGATTTTGCAGATCAAGAACGTCATCAACACGATGGTGGACCAGCTCAGCTCGTTCGCCTCTGAAGTGACGCGGGTGGCGCGCGAGGTGGGCACGGAAGGCCAGCTAGGCGGCCAGGCTGAAGTAAAAGGCGTCGCCGGTACCTGGAAGGATTTAACAGACTCCGTGAACTCGATGGCAGGTAATCTGACGGCACAGGTGCGAAATATCGCCGCCGTGACGACGGCCGTGGCCAATGGCGACTTATCCAAAAAGATTACCGTGCAGGTGAAAGGCGAAATTCTGGAACTCAAGCAAACCATCAACACGATGGTGGACCAGTTGAACTCGTTCGCGTCTGAAGTGACGCGAATGGCCCGCGAAGTGGGCACCGAAGGAAAACTCGGCGGCCAGGCTGAAGTGAAAGGCGTCGCCGGTACATGGAAAGACTTGACCGACTCCGTGAATTCCATGGCTGCCAACCTCACGTCACAGGTGCGAAACATCGCCGCCGTGACGACGGCCGTCGCCACGGGCGACTTGTCGAAAAAGATTACGGTCGACGTGAAGGGCGAAATTCTGGAACTGAAGACGACGATCAACACGATGGTGGACCAGCTTTCAGGCTTCGCCGACGAAGTGACGCGGGTGGCCCGCGAAGTGGGCACGGAAGGAAAGCTGGGTGGTCAGGCTGAAGTGAAAGGCGTTGCCGGTACATGGAAAGACTTGACCGACTCCGTGAATTCGATGGCGGCGAATCTCACGGCCCAGGTGCGAAATATCGCCGACGTGACGACGGCCGTGGCCACGGGCGACTTGTCCAAGAAAATCACGGTCGACGTGAAGGGCGAAATTCTGGAACTCAAGAACACGGTCAACACCATGGTGGACCAGTTGCGCGCCTTCGCGTCGGAAGTGACGCGCGTGGCACGCGAAGTGGGCACCGAAGGAAATCTGGGCGGCCAGGCCAACGTGCCCGGCGTCGCCGGTACCTGGAAGGACTTGACCGACAACGTGAACTTCATGGCCCGCAATCTCACCGACCAGGTGCGTAACATCGCCGCCGTGACCACGGCCGTCGCCAACGGCGACTTGTCGAAGAAGATCACGGTCGACGTGCGCGGCGAAATTCTGGAACTGAAGCAAACCATCAACACGATGGTGGACCAGTTAAACTCGTTCGCCTCCGAAGTGACGCGCGTGGCCCGCGAAGTGGGCACGGAAGGAAAACTCGGCGGCCAGGCTGAAGTGAAAGGCGTCGCCGGTACCTGGAAGGACTTGACGGACAATGTGAATTTCATGGCCGGCAACCTGACCAACCAGGTGCGCGGCATTGCCAAGGTCGTGACGGCGGTCGCCAACGGCGACCTCAAGCGAAAGTTGACGGTCGACGCCAAGGGCGAAATCGCCGAACTCGCCGACACCATCAACAGCATGATCGACACGCTGGCTCTGTTCGCCGACCAGGTGACAACAGTGGCCCGCGAAGTGGGTGTCGAAGGAAAACTGGGCGGCCAGGCATCCGTGCCCGGCGCTTCAGGAACGTGGCGAGATCTGACGGACAACGTGAATCAGCTCGCGGCCAATCTTACAACGCAGGTGCGAGCCATCGCTGAAGTGGCAACCGCCGTGACCAAGGGCGACTTGACCCGAAGCATCTCACTCCAGGCACAGGGTGAAATGGCCGCCTTGAAAGACACGATCAACGAAATGATCAGAAATCTGCGTGACACCACACAGAAAAACGCCGAGCAGGACTGGCTCAAAACCAATCTGGCCAAGTTCAGCCGAATGTTGCAGGGCCAGAAGGATTTGCTCACGGTCGGCCGCCTCATTCTGTCGGAACTGGCTCCGGTCGTGTCCGCCCAGCAAGGCGTCTTCTACATCATGGACGCATCGGCCAAGACCGACGATCCAAACCTCAAATTGCTGGCCAGCTACGCCTACAAGGAACGCAAGAACGTCGACAACAAGTTCAAGCTGGGCGAGGGCCTCGTCGGCCAGTGCGCATTGGAGAAGGAAAAGATTCTGCTCACGGCCGTGCCCTCGGATTACATCATGGTCACCAGCGGTCTGGGCGAGGCCAGGCCCCTCAACATCATCGTTCTGCCTATCGTCTTCGAAGGCGCGGTGAAGGCGGTCATGGAACTGGCCAGCTTCAGCCGGTTCAGTCCGACTCACGAAACCTTCCTCGACCAGCTCACGGAATCCATCGGCATCGTGCTCAATACCATCGAAGCCAACATGAGAACGGAAGACCTGCTCAAGCAGTCTCAGAGTCTGGCCGGTGAATTGCAGAGCCAGCAGCAGGAACTGCAGCAGACCAACTCCGAACTCAACGAAAAGGCCAAACTACTGGCCGAGCAGAACGTCGAAGTGGAACGCAAGAACGCCGAAGTGGAGCAGGCCCGCAAGGCCCTGGAAGAAAAGGCCCGCCAGCTCGCTCTCACCAGCAAATACAAGAGCGAATTCCTGGCCAACATGTCGCACGAATTGCGCACGCCGCTCAATTCGCTTCTCATTCTCTCCGACCAACTCAGCAAGAACTCCGATGGCAACCTCACCGGCCGCCAGGTGGAATTCTCCAAGACCATCCACAGCAGCGGCAACGACCTGCTCACGCTCATCAACGACATTCTCGACCTCAGCAAGATCGAGAGCGGCACGGTCATCGTGGATGTCGGCGAAGTCAGCATGCGCGACCTGGGCGATTATGTGAACCGCACCTTCCGCCACGTCGCCGAAAGCAAAAAGCTCGATTTCACGCTCGACATCGCCGGCGACATGCCGCGCACGATTCACACCGACGCCAAACGCTTGCAGCAGATCCTCAAGAATCTGCTCTCCAATGCGTTCAAGTTCACCGAGCGCGGCAACGTCACGCTCGAAGGCCGCGAAGTCACGGAAGGCTGGACCTACGATCATCCTATACTCAGCCGGGCCAAGAGCGTGGTGGCCTTCACCGTCCGCGACACCGGCATCGGCATTCCCGCCGAGAAACAGCAGCTCATCTTCGAGGCGTTCCAACAGGCCGACGGTTCAACCAACCGCAAGTACGGCGGCACCGGCCTGGGTCTGGCGATCAGCCGCGAAATCTCGGTCCTGCTGGGCGGCGAAATCCGCCTGACCAGCATTCCCGGATCGGGAAGCACCTTTACCCTGTTCCTGCCGGCCGCCTATGTACAGCCCCGCGCACCGCGGCGGCCCGCTGCTGAGGCTGAGACGCCGAAATCAGTTATTCCGGCCGTCCAGGATTTAATCCCCGCCATCGCAGATCCCACTGCGACGGCCACGCAGGAAATCCAGGAACAACGCCGCGAATCCGAGGAAGCCGACGACGATTCCGCCAACATTGATCCGAATGACAAAGTGCTGCTGGTCGTCGAAAATGACAACCACTTTTCGCGCGTCCTGCTTGATGTCGGTCATGAGCATGGATTCAAGGTTGTGATCGCCGCGCGCGGCTCCGCCGCTTTGCAAATGGCGCACAAATATGATCTGGCGGCGATCACGCTGGATATCAATCTCCCTGATATCGACGGCTGGCGGGTACTCAACAGTCTGAAGGATGATGCCGCCACGCGCCACATTCCGGTACAGATCATCAGCACCGAGGAAGAGCGAGTACGCGGCTTGCGCATGGGAGCGATGGGCGTTCTCACCAAGCCCATCAAGACGCGCGATTCGCTCGACGAACTCTTTACCCGCCTGCGGAACACGATTTCCGAGCAGGGCCGCCGCGTGGTCGTAATCGAAGAGGACGCGCTGGAACAGGCGAAAATCGTGGATGTCATCTCCGGCGATAACATTAACATTCAGACGATGGCGTGGTCCGAGGAAGCCATGCAGTTGCTGCTTCAGCAGCCGCCGGATTTGATCATTTTGGGCCTGGGCGCGCAGGCGAAGAAAACCTTCGCCGGCATCGAGGATATCAAGGAAGAGACGACGTTGGCTGAAATACCGGCGATCGTCTATTCCCGCGTGGATTTGTCGAAGAAGGAAGAAATTCATCTCAAACGGCTCACGCAGGCAACGGTTCTGAAAGATGTTCGCTCGCAGCCGCGGCTGGCCGACGAGGCAGCCCTTTTCCTGCACCGGCCCATGCCCACGCTTCCTGAATCCATTCGCAAGGATGTCGAAAAATTGCATGAAACCGGCATGTTGATCGCCGGTAAGACAGTGCTCGTGGTGGATGACGATATTCGCAATATTTTCGCGATGACCAGCATCCTCGAACCCTACAGCATGAATGTCGTCTCCGCAGAGACCGGGCGCGGCGCGATTGAAATCCTGCAAAGCCGGCCCGATATCGACATTGTTCTGATGGACATTATGATGCCCCAGATGGATGGCTTCGACACCATGCGCGCCATTCGCAAGTTAGCCCGATTCCGCAGCCTGCCTATCATTGCACTGACCGCCAAGGCCATGAAAGGCGACCGGGAAAAATGCATCGAGGCCGGCGCCAACGATTATATTTCCAAGCCGGTCGACCCCAATCAGTTGATGACCTTGCTTCGGATTTGGATTTATCGTTAACTTCTGATGAGCCATGAATGAATCCTCCGTAAACATTCTCATTGTCGATGACCGGGCCGACAAACTGCTGGCATTGGAAGCGGTGCTGGAGGAACTCGGCCAGACCATCATCTGCGTCAACAGCGGGCGCGAGGCGCTGCGGCAACTGCTCCAGCGGGAATTCGCCGTCATTCTGCTCGATGTCAACATGCCGGGCATGGACGGCTTTGAAACCGCCCAAATGATCCGCGAGCGACCCGCCTCCGCGGGCGTTCCCATCATCTTCCTGACGGCGATGGGCGACGATATGCATGTCGCGCGCAGTTATTCGCTGGGCGCGGTGGATTACATGTTGACGCCGGTGGTGCCGCAGGTTCTCCGGTCGAAGGTATCGGTGTTGGTCGAACTGTTTCAGAAGAATCAGCAGGTACGCCGCCAAGCCGACCGACTTCGCCAGCGGGCGACCCAGCTTCACCAATTGACGACGGCCTCCATCTCGATCAATTCCGCGCCGACTGTCGAGAGAGTCATTCAGGTGGCGACTGAAACCGCGCGCGAGATCGTCGAAACACACCAGGCCATTACGTTCGCCACGCCCGGCGGCTATCCGTCCAGACCCATTAATTTCGCCTCCTATTCCGACAAATACGCGGAATGGCGTAAGAAGACACCGCAACCTGGCAATCCATCGCTTCGCGCGCTGCTGACTCGGGATGGCAAGCCGGTGCGCATGGTCCAGCTTGAATTGGAGACTCAGGTGCCCCAAATGGGCACAAAGGACATGCCGCCGCTCCGCGGATTGCTTGCCGTGCAACTGACTGATCGTGATGGCCGGGAAATGGGCTTCATCCTCCTCTCGGACAAGATAGACGGCGAATTTACCGACGACGATCAGGCGGTTCTGATGCAATTGGCGCAGATGGCCTCAGTGGCGGTGGAGAACGTGAAATTCGCCGCTGAACGCGAGGATCATCGCGCCAAGGAAGAATTCCTTTCCACCCTGTCGCATGAGTTGCGCACGCCGCTGACCGCGATTTCCGGCTGGATACAACTACTTCAGCGCGAAGATCTGGATCCAAACATTAGCCACGCGGTCAAGGTGATCGAACGCAATGTACATGCTCAACAAAAATTAATTGAAGACCTGCTCGATCTGTCGCGTATCAGCACCGGTAAGCTGCGGCTGAGTTGTCGCCACATTTTGTTGCGTCCGCTGTTGGAGGGTTCCATCGAAGCGCTTCGACCGATGATATCAAGTCGCGGCATCAACCTGGTTTGTGACCTGGATGGCTTCAACCCGGCCGTTTCGGGAGATCCCGACCGGCTGCAACAGGTTTTCTCGAATTTGATCGGCAATGCCGCCAAATTCACGCCGGCCGGAGGAACCATTTCCGTTGGTTTGCAAATCACGGATGGCGTGCTGAAAGTCACCATCTCCGACACCGGCGAGGGGATCGACAGCGAATTCCTCCCATTCATCTTCCATCGTTTTCGACAGGCCGACAGTTCCTCTTCCCGTCGCCACGGCGGATTGGGTATTGGTTTGACCATCGTCCGCCACCTGATTGAATTGCACCGTGGCACGGTTACGGCTCAAAGCCCCGGCAAGGGACTGGGTTCTGCTTTCACCGTAACCATTCCTGTGGCCGTGGCGGAACTGCCCGCGCCTGTTTCGACGACAGATCAGGACGACGGCGTCCCTCTGATCCAGGGATTACATGTGCTGCTCGTTGATGACGATCCCGATACGCTTGATGTGGTCGGCAGAATTCTTCGCGGGCATCAGGCCACTGTTGTCTCGGCCGCATCGGCCCGCGAGGCGATGCAGGCATTGGCGTCGTTCAAGCCGGACGTGCTGGTCACCGACCTGGGTTTGCCGGAACAGGATGGCTATGCCCTGTTGCGGGCCATCCGCGCGCTTGGCGCCAATCAGGGCGACCACAAATTGCCGGTGATCGCCCTGACCGCGTATGCCGGCGGCGATGACCGGCATCGCGCGCTCCAGGCCGGCTTTCAGGAACATCTTCCCAAGCCCGTCAATGCACGCGATTTGATTAACGCCATCGGTCGTTTCGCCAACGGCCGGGGGAAGCATAGCAAAGTGCCTTCTGCCAAAGCCTCGGTCGACGCCAATATCGCCGCCACCTGCCCCTGATTAGGCCGGTGGATGGCTCATTCCATATAGCGTGGTGGCCAGGAACAGCATCAAGCAGGTGAAGAACAGCAGTCGCGCCAACGGATTGGAACGATTAACCAGACCGCGAAATCCCAGCGGGGCGAAGATCAAGGCTATCACAAGAAATCCAAAGCTGAACGCGATCATACGGCACCTCTCCTTCACTTGGGTTGCCAGTTAAATCCCTCCAGGGAGTAAGGCCGGAGCTTGGTGCTCCGGCCCCACGACATGGGTCGATGCTCCGATTTTTCAAAGCACGAAGTTTGAACGAGAAAACAACTTGCCGCGAATTTGACGCCCGCAGAGCATCATCGCCAGCATTCCGGCGACGGATGCAGTCGGCAGCGACCCGGGTTCGGGGATGCCGGAGGAAGCACGCTGGAAATCAAACGTTGCGGCTCCGGCGGCCATTGCGGAGTTGAAGAATCCGTCGGCGTTAATTCCCAGGCCGGACGGCGGGGTAATGAGCGGATCCCAGGAACTGAACGCGACGTTGAAGTCCTGCTGAGTTGACTGGGCGAAGCTGAGGAAATCCGAGGAATAGATGACCGTGTCGCTGAGCGCCGTATCCGCCGCCAGTGACGGCGTGGTACCGCCGATCGCGCCGGCGAGATTGCCGGTGAACGTAATCGTCAGCAGGTTCGTTCGCGCCCCGCCACCCTCCGAAGCCGGCGTGGCGCGGGTTATCTTGATGGTATCCGTGACGCCGGCGACAGCGCCGGTAATCGGCTCATCAGCAAACGTGCCGCCAAACGCGGTCGCCGCGGCGCTGACCGTACTTGAGGTCATACTGATTGTCGCGTCCTGAACTCCGGTTACGTCGAGCGGAAGCACTCCGGCGCCGGATTCGAACGTGAAATTAATCGGAATCCCCGCTCCGAGCACGCCCAGGGCGCTGGTGCCGAGTTCGGCACTGGTGCCGTTGTTGACATATGCAAACACATTTGCATCCGCATTCAACGATGATTCCGTCGCCTGCGCAAATGTGACCGGTGACGTCGCGGCGTGAACCGCCGGAGCCAATCCCATCACGCATACCGCGCCCAGCAAGGGCCTTAACAATCCCTTCATACTCTTTGCCTTCACCATTTTCGGGGGCTTCATACTACACCTCATTCGGTAATGGACTCTGGATGGACCTGCCATGAATTGCGACTCACCGGAACATCCGGGGCAATGCCGGTCCTTCCCATATTGCCGCCGATAACATGCAGGATATTTCAAGTTTCGACAATCAGGAATTACCCACTCCGGGCCTGCGAAATCTCGCTTACATCCGCTCGTTTCGCGTAGCTGAAGTGCTCACTTTCCCTTGCATCCCCTTACAGCCGATTTCGGCCATGGGAAGTGCTAGAAAGGCAGCGACAATTGCGGGATTTCAATGACCGCGTTGGCGATTCGCCTGATATCGCGGCGCAGCGGCGACGTATATCGTTCGGCATTGATCAACCATTTAGGAGGCCGCCATGGTCTTTATCTATCTGAAGCAACTCATCGTCATGTCGATGGTTTATGCCGGGATATTCAACCTGCTGGATCCGCGTCATCCGTTCCTTTGGATTACCTCGGGCGGTGACTGCCGGCGCTCGGCGCGCCCCTATTTTGTTCGATGGCTCGGCGTGGCCGAGCTAGCCCGAATTATTCCCCCGCCCCCGCGCGCGACGGGCCCCCTTGTGGTTTAATGTCTTTTATTAGGAAGAGTTAAACCAAGCAGGGAGGCCGCGCATGTCGTCGCAGGGTGCTGA
>Ga0208589_1000208_pt1 | contig 28518 bp, 23 predicted proteins | sample NGESurshal092012_2_FD_184486 | JGI IMG/M metagenome (GOLD analysis project Ga0208589, IMG submission 184486) | Arctic peat soil microbial communities from Barrow, Alaska - NGEE Surface sample F53-2 shallow-092012 (SPAdes) | ecosystem: Environmental > Terrestrial > Soil > Wetlands > Peat ...
ATTCTCCGAGAAAAAGGTTCATGAAACCCCGCCGACTCCTTCCGGGGGATCAATCATAGGCAACCATGCCAAAGATGTGGGTAATGACAAGCTGTACTCAGGGGGAGGGTTGGGGTGGGGGTTCTTCCCCGGAGCCGCAATGAAGATGCGTCAAGCCCGCTGGCATTACAAGGGTGGAGGGGAGGTGCGTCAAGGATCGGACAAGCCGGCGTATTGTCGCATGGGAGTCGATCTGGATTGCGCAACGCGCGTTATGATGGTGATTTGGTGATAAGGAATCAGATAAGATGATCGTGCTTCAGCCTGTAAATCTGAGTTGGATAAAGGGGCAGGCAGACGATCCAACGGATTTGGATTGCCATGGCGATGTCGATTTCCGAATTGATGGTGATGTTTTGGTCGCGCCGAGCGGCCGGACGCTCGGAATGAGTGCGGCAGCGCTCTACCTTCTACGGACACTTTCTACTCCGCACTCAAAGACGATGCCGGTAGGGAGCCAATTATTTCCGTGCTGTGGATTCAGTATGTGGGAAATTCCGAACAACGACGATGTTGTTATTCTCGGTTGCGATTACGGCGACAACTTCGAAATCCTACATCTGCCCAATAAAGCCGGCGTCATCGTACGCGCGCCGGACGGCCGCGAATGGGAGGTCGGCTGGTCAGAATGGCGCAATACCGTAATCAGCTTCGCCGATTGCATTTCTGACTTCTACGCCGGTTCGTCTCCCAAAAAGCCGTTCGACAAACTTGAGGCCGCGGGGTTCAAAAGATTTCAATCCGAATGGGAACGCAGGCGAGGAAGACCGTTGGGCGGAATCACGGAATAATCTCAATCCGAGGTTTCATGCGTTGCACGCAATCGTTTTAATGTCCCCCCGCCGCCCTCTTCCCCAGCTTCACCTTCGGCAGCGCCAACACCAACACCAGCACCACCGCGCAGCCATACGTCATGATCTTGAACACATCCAGATAAGACAGCATCTCCGCCTGCTTCTGCACCTCGGCATACACCTGCATCATATAGGCCGGATCAATCTTGAACGGATTGGTGATTCCGACCGAATGCAGTTTCTGAATAAAGCCCGGACTATACGGCGTGATATTCGATACCAGCCGGTCCTGATGCAATTGGGCCCGCCGCTCCAGCAGTGTCACCGCCAAACTGATCCCCACGCTGCCGCCAAGGTTGCGCCAGAGATTCAGCAGGGCGGATGCGTTGTTGCTCTTGCCCGGCGGGAGATTGCCGTACGCGAGATTATTCAGCGACAGGAAAAACAGCGGCAGCCCGACACATTGATACACCCTGGCCCACGCCATGTATGAGAACGAAACCTGCGTGTCGAATGTGGTGAGGTGGTACATCGCCCCCGCCGTGATCAGCAGCCCCGCCAGCATCATGTATTTCGGCTGGACGTAGCGCGAGAGCATTCCCGCAATCGGGAACACGCACATCAAAACGAAGCCGCCCGGCATGAGAATCATCCCCGCGTTGGTGGCGTTGTACCCCATGATCTGCTGCACGAATTGCGGGATCAGCACCGTCGTCGAATTGAGAATAAATCCCATGATAAACATGAGCGCGTTGGTGGAGGCGAAGCTCCAGTTCTTCAGTAGCGGCAGATCAACCATCGGATCCCTGGCAAAGAATAATTCCCAGAAAATCGCCGCGGTGATTCCGATGGCGGCGAGAATCGAAAAGAGAATGATGAAGTGGCTGCCGAGCCAATCGTCCTCCTGGCCTTTGTCGAGAACGACTTGCAGCGAGCCGAGTCCCAGCGCCACGAGGCCGAAGCCGATGTAATCGACGTTCAGGCCGTTGCGCCAGACATTCTCATGTTCCTTTTTCGCTTGCGCCGATTCATGAACCAGGCGCGAAGTCATGAAGAGCGAAAGGATGCCGACGGGAATATTGATGAAGAAAATCCAGCGCCAGTCGAAGTTGTCGGTGATCCACCCGCCGAGCGTGGGGCCGATGGCCGGCGCGAAGACAACCGCCACGCCGTAGATGGCAAAGGCCATTCCGCGATCTTCCGGGCTGAAAGTATCGGCGAGAATGGATTGCTCGCTGGGGGCGAGTCCGCCGCCGCCGATGCCCTGGAGCACGCGGAAGAAAAGCAGCCAGCCCAGCGACGGGGCCATGCCGCAGCAGAAGGAACTGATGGTGAACAGGGCCACGCAGCTCATGTAAAAGCGTTTGCGGCCGATGACCGAAGAGAGCCAGCCGCTGATCGGCAGAATGATGGCGTTGGAAACCAGGTAGCTGGTTAGAATCCAGGCGCTCTCGCTTTCGCCGGCGCCGAGATTGCCGGCGATGTGCCGCAGGGAGACATTGGCGATGCTGGTATCGAGTACTTCCATGAACGTCGCCATGGAAACGGTGAACGCGACCAGCCATTGGTTGGCGGTGGGGTGGTGATGAGCGTGGGAAAGAGTGTCGGCGGCCATGAAATGAAATTCAATTTAGCCACAGATGAACACAGATGCACACAGATAAGAATTTCAAATTTGAAATTTGAAATTTGAAATGGATGAACGGAAATTCCTGAATTATCTGTGTCTATCTGTGTTCATCTGTGGCTAAATAATCTGTGGCTAAAACTACTTCGCCGCCAATTTCGCCGCGAGTTGGGCCACATGTTTGCCCTGGAAGTTTGCGATGGCGAGTTCATTGGCCGTGACCTGGCGCTCGCCTTTGGGGCCGCTCATGGTGCTTGAGCCATACGGCGAGCCGCCGGTAACTTCCGCCATGTTGGAAAGCTCCGGACACGAATAGGGCACGCCGGCAACGATCATTCCATGATGTAGAAAGAAATTGAAGATCGGAATGAACGTGGTTTCCTGCCCGCCGTGCTGAGTGCCGGTGGAAGTAAACGCGCTGCCGAGCTTGCCGACGAGGGCGCCCTTCACCCAAAGTCCCGGCGTCGCGTCCAGGAAGGTGCGCATCTGCGCGCACATATCGCCAAAGCGCGTGGGCGATCCGAGGATGATCGCGTCGGCATCGGCCAGATGATGCGGATCGGCAACCGGAATCTGCGCGAATTGTTTCTTGGCGTCGGCCGCCCCCATCTTTGCCAGCACATCCGGCGGCAGCGTTTCAGCGACCTGGAAAATCTCCACACTCGCACCGCCGTCGCGTGCGCCTTTGGCGAGCGCCTCGGCCATACGCCAGATGTGGCCATACATGCTGTAAAATACGATTTGAACTTTCGCGGGCATGGCGTGCTCCTTTTCTAAAAGTTCTCAACCATAATACTCTGTCTTTCGCTGAAAACTGAAAACTGAAAGCTGAAAACTTTTACAATCTTCCAGTTCTGGATTCGATTGCCATTAGCCCTACAATGGGCCGGTCCTCATGGTAGGATCAGGAGACAACGCATGGCAAGCAGTTCGGCAACAACGCATCCATCTACTCTTCCCCGCCGCCGCCTCGGAAAGTCGGGACTTGTCGTCTCGGCGCTGGGTCTGGGCTGCATGGGAATGAGCGAATTCTATGGCCCGCGCAACGATGTCGAATCCATTCAGGTGATTCAGCGGGCCATCGATCTCGGCTGCGATTTCCTCGACACCGCCGATATGTACGGCGTCGGCCACAACGAAGAACTCGTCGGCAAAGCCATCGCCGGCCGGCGCGACCAGATCATTCTGGCCACCAAGTTCGGCAATGTTCGCGCCGCCGACGGCTCGTTTCTCGGCGTCAGCGGCAAGCCGGATTATGTGCAATCCGCCTGCGAGGCCAGCCTCAAGCGCCTGGGCGTGGATGTCATCGACCTCTATTACCAGCATCGCGTCGATGACAAGACGGCGATTGAGGAGACCGTCCATGCGATGGTGGCTCTAATCAAACAAGGCAAGGTTAGATATCTCGGCCTCTCCGAAGCCGGCTCAGCGACGATCCGTCGCGCCGCCGCGATTCACCCCATCGCCGCCCTGCAAACCGAATATTCGCTGTGGGAACGCACGCCGGAGCAGGATTTGATTCCGACCTGCCGCGAACTCGGCATCGGCTTCATCCCCTACAGCCCGCTCGGCCGCGGATTCCTCACCGGCGCATTTAAGAAGCCCGAAGATCTGCCCGCCGGTGATCGGCGTCACGTCTTCCCGCGTTTTCAGGGCGAAAACTTCAATCGCAATCAACTGCTCGTTCAACGCCTTGAAACGGTTGCGACTCGAAAAGGTTGCAAGCCATGCCAACTGGCTCTGGCCTGGATGCTCGCGCAGGGCGAGGATATTGTCCCCATCCCCGGCACCAAGCGGCTGAAATATCTCGAAGAAAATCTCGCAAGCGTCAAGGTTATGCTTTCGCCGGACGATGTGATGGAAATCAGCGCCGCCATTCCCGCCGGCGCGGCCGCCGGCGAGCGATACCACGCCGACGGCATGAAGACGGTGAATCGGTAAGCAGGCGTGGCCCTATTGAATGGCACGCCAGCCCCTCTTACCCCCTCTCCATGTACTCAGGGGGAGGGCTGGGGTGGGGGTTCTTCGCTTGCTACCACAAAACGTGACTATGCACTGGTAAACTGATGATGCCCAACCGCATTGACGTTCATTCTCACCTGATCCCCGGCGTGGACGACGGCTGCCAGACAGTCGAGGAATCCATCGCCTGCGCGCGGCTGATGGTCTCGGCCGGCTACACCCACAGTTTCTGCACGCCGCATATTCACCCCGATTTTCCCGATCACACCAGCGCGGCAATCGCACAATGGACGGCGACTTTGCAAAAAGAATTTGAGAAAGCCGCCGTCCCGCTGACGCTCCTACCCGGCGGCGAGATCAACATTTGGGGAGATTTATCCCAGACGCTCTCCGAAACGCGCGTCGCCACCTACGGCGGCTGGAACCGCCATTGCCTGGTGGACATGTGGGCCGACGCCCTGCCCGATTTTTTCGCCCAAAGCGTCAAGTGGCTGCAATCGAAAAATCTGACTGTAATTCTCGGCCATCCCGAGCGGATGAAAGCCGTCCAGCGCGATCCCGCTCTTGCTGACAAGTTTGCCGAAATGGGCGTGCTGCTGCAAGGCAACCTCCAATGTTTCAGCGACCCGCCCGGCAGCAACACGCGCACAACAGCCGAAAAGTTTTTGAAGGAAGGCCGATACTTTATGCTGGGCAGCGATCTTCACCGGATGGCGTCGCTGCCGGCGCGATTGGCCGGGTTGCAGTTCGCGATTGATCTGGCGGGGAAGGCGGCGGTGGATAAGCTCACGGTGGAGAATCCGAAGGTTTTGATGGGGTGAAGTGTCGTTGCATTAAAGCGACGAAAGAAGATAAGCCACAGGCGTCGCGCCCAATCCGGACTATTTTTCGTCTTCCGGTGGTGGGGTCTCAATGGCTTTAAGGATCGGCCGTGCGACATAAACGCGACCCCATGTCTTCCCCGTTTTCTCTTCCAGAATGCCGAGTTGTTGCAATAGAGCAATGGATTTCTGCGCTGTTGGAGTCGTAACTCCAAGCCTTTTGGATGCTCCGGCTGCAGTGATGTAGGGATTGTTGAATAATTCATCGAGCAAAGATCGCGCGCGATGTTGGCCCTTGAGCTGATCCCGGTACCGTAGACGCATCGCGTCCAGATGCTGGGCTTGCCTCACAGCTTGGCGCGATGTTTCCGTTACACCAGCCAGGAAGAATCGAATCCAACTCGCCCAATCCCCATCCGTTCGCACGGCCTGAAGCGTGTCGTAGTAATCCTGACGATGCGCCTCGATAAAGCTGGACAGATACAGCAGCGGCCTTGGCAGCCGATTGCGGTCGATGAGAAATAGAGTAATCAACAGTCGCCCGATGCGGCCGTTGCCATCCTGGAACGGATGAATTGCCTCAAACTGCTCATGCAGAATCGCGCACTGAATCAGTTCCGGCCACGTTCCACGTTCGTTGGCGAACCATTCCCAATTGCTGATCAGATTGTTAAGTTCCTCCGGCGGTGGCGGCACATATTTCGCCGTTTCGACGGTGTCACCAGTTTTGCTAATGAAGTTCTGTACTTTGCGAAACTCGCCCGGCGTCTTGTCGCCGCCCCGCACGCCATCCATCAGCGATTTGTGAATTTCAAGTATCAGACGCGCCGCAAGCGGCCGGGATTTAAGTAAGCTGACGCCATGCTGCATTGCAATGACGTAGTTCTGCACTTCGCGTAAATCCTGATCGTCGGTGGCCCGTTGGTCTTTGGCCTCGGCCAGCAGCAGGTCATCAAGCTGGGTTTGGGTTCCCTCAATGCGGCTGGACAATACTGCTTCACGACGGGCGAACGCCTGAATCAGCATGTGCATGCGGGCCACCGCCCCACCCCTGACCAATCCCGCAACCTCGCCCAAGGCTGCATCCGCTTGCGAAAGCGCTACCACGAGGCTGCGATCAAAATTGATTGTCGGCGGCAACGGAGCCGGAACAAAAGCCCAAAAGCGGCTGATGGTCCAGACGCATTTTCCCGCCCCGGGAGATTTAAAGTCCTTTGGATTCATAGGTTACAAGCTTTGAAAGTGCCCTTTCAAAGCTGATGCCACATTTAAAGAAAATAACGATATCGTTTAAAAGCTCGTCGGGCAAGCAAAGATTTTTTCAAAACTCTCAGAGCATAAAAAAGAAGCCCTGGCGACCCTGCTGGCACGGCTGGCCGCTTTGCGGTTCGCGATTGATCTGGCGGGGAAAGCGGCTGTGGATAAGCTCACGGTGGAGAATCCGAAGGTTTTGCTGGGGTGAAGAACTTTCATCTCATGAAGCAAAAGAATTCAATCACGGATTTGAATCCTATCCGCGTGATCCGCAGTTAAACCAATTTGCCAGGTATGAAGCCGCCGGATCGCCATCCGGCGCGTCCCTCCGATATTAACGCATTATAACGAATAGGACTTTATGCGGAGTGCGCCGATGGGCGCGGATTTGCCGAGCGACGTTGCCGCACTCCGCATAAAGTTTGTTGAACTGAACCGCGTTCGTCGCCGGGCGAGAGTTATGGGGATTGAATCCGACTCTCCCGGCGGTCCTTCGCTTGTCGACGCGAAGGTTTGGATTTGAATGTCCGGCCGTTGTGCCAACCCAGACCAATTACTGAGTTTATTGGCAGTCCATTTGGTCCGATCCCCGCTTTTGACTGTCGCCAGCGCGCACCGTGTTTATGCCGGCGGTTGCCGGGAATCGGCTGACTCAGATTGGTTCGATGGAGAAGAGTCATGATGTGTTGTTGAACGAAGTGAGGAGAAGAAGTGGTCGCTTCGGAATGATCCGGCCGTCCCTGACCATTCGCCCACACCGGCAGATCGGGCACCGCTCACGGTCCTCAGTGGCATGGCCATCGTCCGGTACGGCGGTCTTGATGCTCTCAGCGCCATTCCTACCATCGCCGAGTAGCTTGCGGCACTGCTCGATGTTCGCGGTCCTGAATCGGTTGGCCAGCAGCCCAAAGTGTCGGATGCGCATGAAGCCGCGAGGTACAACGTGCATTAAGAAGCGGCGGAGGAACTCCGTCGCTTCGAGCGTCATCATCCGCGGCCGGTTGCCTTGGGCGTAATCCTTCCAGCGGAAGGTGACGGTCTGATCGCTCATCGACACCAGCCTGCGATTGGAGATGGCGATTTTGTGTGTGTACCGCGACAGATACTTGAGTACCTGTGCTGGACCGCCGAACGGTGGCTTGGCGTAGACCACCCAATCTGTCCGAACGGATTGATTCATCAGGCTCTCGAATGTACTGGCGTCGGTGACGCCCCGAAGTTTGCCGCCTTCAAACTCCTTGCGCAGCCGGTCGATGAATTTGCCTCGGAACACGCGGGACAAAACGCGAACAGGCAGAAAGAATCCGGGCCGACAACTGATCCAACGGCTGCCGTCCGATGACAAACCACCGCCGGGGATTACGCAATGCAGGTGAGGATGCAGCGACAGGTTCTGTCCCCAGGTGTGCAGGATGGCCAAGAAGCCGATGCGTGCGCCCAGGTGTTTGGGATTGGCGGCAACCTCCAGAAGTGTTTGCGATACGGCCTCGAACAACACGCTGTAGACCACGCGCTTGTTCGCCAGCGCCAGACCGTTGAACACATTCGGCAACGTGAACACGACGTGGAAGTATTCCACCGAGAGCAGTTCTGCGGCGCGCGCCTCCATCCAGCGTGCGCACGCGGACGCCTGGCACTTGGGGCAGTGACGATTGCGGCACGAGTTGTAAGCGATGCGCTGATGCTGGCAGTGATCGCAGGTCTCGACGTGTCCGCCCAAGACCGCGGTGCGGCAGGCGGCCAGAGCGTTCAACACGCGCTGCTGTTCGGAGGTTATGTCTTCCAAACGGGAGCCGTGCCGCCGGATAACGTCCGCCAGTTCCAACGCCGGGCGGGGCGAAGCCCGTCCCAACGCCGGCGGTGGCATCATGATTGTGTCGGTTGCTGGTACATCAGGTCGAACGGACTGGGAGCCGAGTCGATCTTGGCCTGTGACACATGCAAGTAGATGGTCGTGGTTTTGATGTTCCGGTGGCCCAGAAGCACTTGGATTGTCCGCAGGTCGGCGCCGGCATCCAGCATGTGCGTGGCGTAGCTATGTCGGAAGGTGTGCGGCGTGACCCGTTTGGAAAACCCTGTCCGGCGGCAGACGGTGGCGGTGGCCCGGCTGAAATCCAGCCCGGTCATGGGCCCGCCAGTCCGGCTCCTGAATAATAGATCGTGGGGTTTGTACTTCGAGTAGTAGTCGCGGAGCATCGCCAAAAGGCGGGGAGATAGTTTGGCGTAGCGATCCTTCTGGCCCTTGCCGTTGCGGACGCGGATCAACATCCGCGAACTGTCGATGTCGTCCACCCGCAATGAAACAACTTCCGAGGCGCGAAGGCCGGCGCCATAGGCGACCATGCACATCGTCTTGTACTTGACGTTGCGGACGACGGCGAAGAATCGTTGCAGTTCGTTCTGGCTGAGGACCACCGGCAACCGCCGGCGCGCACGGGCGTAGGGAAGCCGATCAAAATGCTCGTCGCGGCCGAGCGTGACCTGGTACAGGAAACGCAAGGCGCATCGGGCGATGTTGTAGAGGCTGACGCTGACCTTCCGCTCCTGGATTAAATACAGCAGATACTCGCGCGCGTGTTCGCCGGTCAGCTTCTCCGGCGACTGCTTGAAATGCCGGGCAAACGCGGCCACGGCGTGGGTGTAGGCGGTCTGGGTGTGGGGCGAGAAGTTCCGCAGCCGCATGTCTTCGATCATGCGTTGACGCAGTGCGGTCATGGTCGGCTCCTTTCGGTAAGAGGTTGGAGCCGATCATCACAAAAGCTGGGTTTTTAGAGGAGGCGTGAAGCGAGAATGCCCACCGCGAAGCGGTTTAGTTCAACGTCCTTTATAATGCATTATCCTGACACGGTAGGGGGCCGTTCGTTCGGTTTGCCAGTCGGGTTTCCTTTGGCCGAAGAATATTTTGTGTCAATCCGGGTGATTTTGCACGCCGATTCATGCAAAAATAGGATTATGGCTCCTGCCTCGACCGTTGAATTGCCCCTTACTCTTCACCTCTCCCAAGAGGCGCGGGAGAAGCTTGTCCGCCAGGCGGCCGCAAACGGAACCGACGTGGCCGATTATGTCTCCAAGATCGTGGAAGAGACCACGCGCAAGTCATTCTCCCTTGAAGAGATCAGTGGCCCGGTGTATCAGCGATTCCTCGAAAGCGGCACCACGGACGATGAGCTTTCCGAGGAGTTGGAGCGCGGCAAGCATGAGCTTCGTTCCGAGCGCCGGGCGCGGCAGGCTTCATGATCGCGGCGCGGCGACGAGTTGTGTACGACTGCAATATCTACGTCCAATCCCTCATCAACATCAACGGCCCCGGCGGGCGATGTGTCCGTAAGGCTTAAGCCGGCGACGTGGCCCTTTTTGCGACTGCGTTCGTTCTCAACGAAATCCGCGAAAGCCACCGGAAAATTCCGGCCAAATACAGCGTGACTAGAGAGCAAGCCGAGGCGCTGGCGGCGGGGATCGCAACCTTTGCAACGGTCATCGATCAAGTGCCGATTGTTTTCACGTACCAACGCGACCCAGACGATGCTCATTACGTTAATCCGGCCGTCGCCGCGCAGGCCGATCTGATCGTCTCCCGTGACAAGGATCTTCTGGACCTGGCCAACCCATCGCGGCCGGAGTCAATGGAGTTTCACCGCCGGTTTCCGACGCTGAGAATTTTGGAACCGGTGCAGTTCCTTCGGGAACTGGACGCCCCTCAAAAGCAATAGAAATCATCGCCGTTGGCGATGTCGCATATTGGATTTCCCCATAACCGATCGCGTCACTTTTAATTTTCTCCGTCACTTTTAATTTTCCCACTTTTAATTTTCCCAGACATCAACTCGGGAAAGATTCTTCGCATCTAATCCTCGCTTACCTGAGGTATCTGACCGTAACAACCTCGCTGACTGACCGCACACTGGATTGTGCGAAATATCGCAATAATGCTAACTTGCTTTTCTTTGGCGGGAAATGCTTCGAACGCCTCCAGAAGATGCGGGTGTGGCGACAGTCCACCCAGCTTTGGCGGAGAGTTCAGTTCTGCGTTTAAGATCTTCACCCATCGCACGCAGATCGTATTTGAAGCGTGCAGCGTAGGCGGCGCGCACCTTCCGAACCTCGGCAACAATCGGGTCTTCCATCAACGGAGACTGATCAACTGTTCCGGCGTGACGATTCGCGGCGGAATATAACCGTTTCTTTCGCATGTCAGGCTTATTCTATCCGCCAAAACCGCATTTGCCATGTGTCGGCAGTTCCACGTCAGAAGGTAGGCCACGCCGTGAACGGCTGTCGCGGCCATGTGAAGACTGTCGCCAAGTGCCCGCTTGGGAAGTGCAATCGATTTTGCCAATTGGCGTGCCAGGTCGATCACGCGGTCATCAATGGGGAGAACGGTGATGCCGTGGAGTGCCTCAATGCGCTCCGCAGCCGCCACTGGATCCCCGGCGGACGCTTCGTCCAAAACCGCCTGAGAAATATAGAGTTCGAAACAACTTCTTTGATGAGTCCACCACTGGCGCGTCAGCATTTCGTGCGAGAGACGCAAGACATTCCGGCTTGGCCATGCCATCAAATAGCTCACGACCGTGGTCTCAATGTAAACGGTGGGCTTCATCGCCCGAAGTATATCGAATTGCCGCCCATTCCGTCTAAAACGTCTTTACCGCCGCCTCCCCCCTCCCGGCATCACCCAATCGGCATTATTTGACATGGACGCTTCTGAATCGAATATCATTTCCGAATCGAAACGATTGCCAAATCGTGGGAAAAACCCGGAGCCGGAGGAATGTTATGCAGCCACGGCACACGCAATCGGGCAATCTTCTCTCGGGAGAAATTCCCACTCGACGAACTCCTTCTCGACAGCCTCCCACCTGCCGGCCCATAGGCAGAAGCAGAGGCAGAGGCCTGGGGCTGCCTGCCGCCCCCGGCGCACGCGGCGGCTTCGAACCACTCGAACAACGCCTGCTCTTCAGCGCCTACACCGTAACCAGTCTCGCCGACGACAGCAGCGGCAGCACGCTGCGCGACGCCGTCGATCAGGCCGACGCCGACGGGACGACCGATGTGATTAACTTCGCGCCGGGCCTTAGCGGAACCATCACGCTCACGCAGGGCTATCTCGACCTGAGCGGGACGGACATCACCCTCGACGGGGCCGGCGCGATTTCCATCAGCGGCGGCGGCATGGGTTCGATCCTGCGCGTGGAAAACGGCACCAGCGCGACCGTTTCCAATCTCACCCTCACCGGCGGTAGCGCGTTTCTCGGCGGCGCGATCGACAATACCGGCACACTCAGTATCGACCACTGCGTGTTGTCGGGGAACACCGCCGCCGGCGCACTGGGCGGGGCGATTTTTAACAGCGGAACCCTGTCGGTTTTGGATACAACCTTGTCGGGGAATTCCTCGACGTTCGGCGGGGCGGTTTACGCCAGTTCCGGCTCGCTGACCATTTCCGGCTGCACCTTCACCGCCAACACCGCCACCGGCGGCGGCAATGGCGGCGCGCTTTACGATAACTTTGACGATCTCACCATCACCAACTCCACCTTCGCCGGCAACTCCACCGACGGCGAAGGCGGCGCGATTTATGTCACCAACGGCAACGTCACCCTCACCAATGACACCATCGCGACAAACACAGCCGCGATTGACGGCGGCGGCGTACACGTCGAGCCGGGCTTCGCGAATGTCTCGCTCTACAACACGATCGTCGCGGGCAATCTTCTCAGCGACGGAGTCACGCCGAGCGACATCACCGGCACGCTCGACCAGAGTCTGGGTTCCATGCAGGCGGCCAGTTCGTTTAATCTCATCGGCGCTGGTGGCGCCGGCGGGCTTGCGGATGGAGCCGCGGGCAATCATGTCAACGTGGCAAGCGCCGGCCTGGGCGCGCTGGCCAACAACGGCGGGCCGACGCAGACAATGGCGCTCCTTGCCGGCAGTCCGGCGATTGACGCGGGCAGCAACGCGCTGGCGATGGACGCCGGCGGCAATGCGCTCACAACCGATCAGCGCGATACGGGGTTTGCCCGCGTGAATAATGGAACGGTGGACATCGGCGCGTTTGAATCGGCCCCGCCGGTGGTCGTGGTGACGGTGGTGACTCCAACATTAAATGTGGCGGCCGTCACCGGCACGGTTGACCATAGTGTGACGCTGTCGGCCAGCCTGCTCGATGCGACGAACATGGGCATTGCCGGGGAGAAAATGACGTTCATGCTGGACGGCAAGGTCGTGGGTAAGGCCAAGACCGACGCAAGCGGCATGGCAACATTGAATGTCTGCCTGAAGGGATTGACGCCGGGCATGTACGCCGGCGCCATCAGCGTCAGCTTCGCGGGCGACGCGAAGTACAACGCGGTTTCGGGTAGCGCAGCACTGACGGTAAATGATGCGCCGATCCACGGCCATCACCTGCATCTTTTTCAGTGCAATAATACGGTTTCGGCTCTGGACGCATTTTCCCAGGATCGCCTGGGCGCTGTCGCGAAGGACTTTACGGCGACGATTGACTGGGGCGACGGAAGCAAGCCTGCGGGCTTGAAAGTCACGGCCGTGCCCTTCTCGCGGAAATGGTTCGCGCTTGTGGCCGAACATACATATGCGACGCCGAAGGTCACAACCACGTATATGGTGACCGTAATAATCACCAGCAAATATGGCGCGACGGAGACGGTGACCAAGGCGGTAACCATTGAAGCGCCCAAGCCGGCCAAGACCGTGAGTAAATCTTGTGATTCGCATCACTAATGGTTGACTCCCAACTCCTTCCCCTCAAGACCCGCGGACAAGCCTCCGCGGGTCTTGTAATTTTGTAGCGATTGATAATCGGCGAGGGGCCATCGGTTTCGGAACTTCCCCCTCTCCCGGTAATCTGGGAGAGGGCAGCGGTGAGGGTTCTTCGGTGGATCGAAGGCTGATCGCAAAGGAAGCAACCCCTCACCCTATCCCTCTCCCAGAGTACCGGGAGAGGGGACCAGAGCGGGCCAGTCTTTAGCAATTCCCTCGTAACCCGCGAATGGCCGCGCATTGCATTGCGGCGCCATCGGCTACAATCCTTCTTACATGGACATGACACTCGCAATTGTTTTCCGTTGGCTTCACATCGCCGCCGCCTGCCTGGCGATTGGCGGGGCGTTTTTCATTCGGGTGTTGCTGCCGCGGGGTTTGTCGCAGCTTGAGCCGGAAGTACGGAAGGCGACCTTCCTGCGATTGCGTCGCGCGTTCAAGAGGGTGGTCCACTCGGCGATTCTGCTTTTGATCATCAGCGGGATTTATAATTCCATGGGCAACTGGAATGCGTACGATCAGGCCGGGGCGGCGGCGCATGCATGGTGGGGAATGCACGTGTTGCTGGCGACCGGGGTGTTTGCCATCGCGCTATATGTTCTAATGGGCAAGGAGCCGCCGGCGGGCCACGCGAAGTGGATGGCGGTGAACCTGATCTTGATGGCATTGTTATTGGTGGCTGCCGCCGGGACCAAGTATGTGCGGGAACACAGGAGAGAGGCGGTTCTAATTCCGAATTTGGTGATCCACTAATGTCTTTGTCTACTTCAAAGTCTGACTTTGAAGTAGGCAAATCATTGCTGCTAAATTACTTGCGGCTGATTCTAAGCGGGGATGCCACTTCATGGTGTGCAATTATTGCACTTCAAAAATGAATTCTACTTCCACGGCGGCATTCAGCGGCAGGGCGTTGGCGCCGACCGCCGCCCGCGCATGACGGCCCAATTCCCCGAGCACATTGGCGAGCAATTCACTCGCCCCGTTGGCGACCAGCGGTTGGTCGTTGAAGTCGTTTTCGCATTGCACAAAAACGCCGATGCGGACGACGCGCACAAGGCGGCTCCAATCGCCCTTCAGTTCGCCGCCCGCAGCAGCCAGGCCGAGCACGGCGCATTGGGCGGCGGCTTGTTTGGCCTGCTCGATTGAGACGGCAGTGGGGACTTTGCCGGTGGCGAGCAGCTTGCCGTCGCGCCAGGGGAGTTGGCCGCTGACGAAGAGCAGGTTTGCCGTGCGGACGCACGGGATGTAGGCGGCCACGGGTTTGGCGGGCGGCGGGAGAGTCCAGCCCAGGTCGCGGAGTTTTTCCTCCAGGTTCATCCGCGCTATTGGACATCGGGGGGTGTAAAATGACAATAGAAGGTCGAGATTCTGGCACTCAACCGGGAGACTCCATGCGTTCGCAAATGTTCAGTTGCATCGCCGCTTTAATAGTGGTCTTCGCCGCCGGCGTATCCGTGCGCGCGGCGGATACCATGACCCAGGCGACGGCGACGGTGGACAAGAGCTTCGACTTCCTCAAAAAGCAGCAGAGGCCCGATAATAGCTGGCAGGATGCCGTCGATCCGCCGGGCATGAGCGCCCTGGTTCTCAAGGCGTTCATGGAAGATGAGCGCTACGACGCAGACATGCCATTTCTTGATAAGGGCTTCGACAAACTCCTGAGCTATCAGCTTGAGAACGGCGGAATCTATAAGGACGTCCTGGCGAACTACAACACCGCCATCGCCATCAGCGCTCTGTCGGTTTCCAAGGAGGCGGAATACAAGCCGGCGATCGCCAAGGCACTGGCGTATTTGCGCACGTTGCAATGGTCGGACAAGATCGAGGGGGCGGGGCAAGTGAAGGTATCGCCGGATGATCCAAAATACGGTGGCTTTGGCTACGGCAAGCGCGGGCGGCCGGATATGTCCAACACGCAATGGGCCGTCGAGGCGCTGAAAGAGGCGGGAGTGAAGCCGGAAGATCCGGCGTTTGCGGCGGCGATGAAATTCGCCTCGCGCTCGCAGAATTACTCCGAAACCAACGATCAGAAATGGGCCGGCAACGACGGCGGGTTTGTTTACGTCGATGATGGTGAGGCGGCTTCCGATCCGGCGGGGGAATATGTCGGACCTGACGGGAAAAAATTGCTCCGCAGCTACGGCTCGATGACATACGCCGGGCTGAAGAGCATGATTTACGCCGGCATCGGCAAGGATGATCCGCGGGTTAAAGCGGCATGGGACTGGATTCGGCACAACTATACGGTCGATGAGAATCCTGGACTTGCCGCCGCCGGACCTGACCAGTCCAAAGGCGGGCTGTATTATTATCTGTACACAATGTCCAAGGCGCTGCACGCTTATAACGAGCCGAGCATTACGGACGCCGACGGCAGGAAGCACGACTGGCGGTCTGATTTGTCCGCCAAGCTCGCTGCCTTGCAAAGGCCCGACGGGAGTTTTGTGGGAGAGCGCCGGTGGATGGAAGACAATTCGGTGTTGGTCACGGCGTATGCCGGCCTGACACTGGAAGAAATTCGTAAGGACTTGAAGGAGCATCCTTGAACCCCCCGATTCATTTTCTAAATCCAAATTATCACGCGATTTTGATTCACTATCCGCTGGGCCTGCTTGGCTTGGGCCTGGTGATTGAGCTGCTCGGTTTTCTGTGGCCGTCCGGCTCGTTCCGGTCGGCGGGGCGATGGATGCTGCTCATCGGAGCTTTATCCACCATGCCGGCGGCGACGAGCGGGATATTCGCCAAGTACGATATCGTGCGCCAGTCCGCGGGATTCAGGGAGGGCAACTGGTCGGACATCAAGGCGGCGGCGAATCTGAGCGCGCAGCAATGGCAGTTTCTGAACAGGCACATGCTGTGCAGCCTGATTGGAGCGGCGCTGGCGACGATCGGAGCGGTGTTTTACCTGGCTTCCAGCCCGAAATTTCCCGATCGACCGGATATTTTTACGCTGGGGATGTTCCTGGCGGCGATGGGGTTGATGACTTTCGGCGCGTACAACGCCGGCGAGAACATTTACCGCACGCAGTTTGCCACGCGCCCGCAGGCGCTGGCCGATCAGCAGATTGCGGATTGGCATGCGAAGACGGACAAGGCAACGGGAGCCGAGAAATTTTCACGCCGCCTTGAATATTACGTGGACACGATGCAGGTTCACGTCATCGCGGCGGGAATGCTGGGCGCGCTGGCGGCGGCGGGGATTGGTTTTTCCATGCAGAGGTCGTTGCAGCTTCAGGAGCAGGAGCGCACGCGCAAGCCGCGAGCGGAAAGCCCGCCCCGTGACGGCCTGCCCCGTGATGGCCCGTCTGGTCCACAGGTGAATGAATCAAAGGGAATGTCGGTGACGGCGTCCTCGGCGCCGGTTCGATTCTGGGCGGTGGCATTGCTGGTCGGGCTGACGACGGCCGGCGTGGGCTGGTACATCTTCGGCCATGATCTGGGCGAGCCGCTGTGGCATGTGCGGGCGATTTTTCGGGATCAAATCTGGCAGCCGTTCCAGACCGACAAGGCGCAGAACGCACGGCTGCTGACGCACCTGATCCTCGGCACGGGGATTTTGCTTTTGTCGCTGGCGTTTATTCCGATCGCGCATTGGATGGCGAAGAGCCGTTTTCTGGTGGCGTTTTTGGGACTTGTTTTGCTGCTGGCGATTGCGGCGCAAATCAGCGTCGGGATGCTCATGTTGTATGACGGGGACAGCGGCCCGCTGTTTCACTTTACGCCGGCGGGTGCGAGTAGCGCGGAGGCGGCGGCGCAGAATTAAATCGGCGCGTAATCAGTCTGCAAACAACTGGGAGGCATTATGTGTTTTGAGAATTTCACTGCCATACCGTTCCCGTTGCCACCGTGTGGCGGAGTTGTATACGTCTTCTTCTTTCGCCGTCCGGGCGTGGAGAAAGAAACGATCTTCTACGTCGGCCAGACGCACAGATTCTTAGGCAGAATGGAGGATTATCGGCGCGCTGCATTTGCCGCCTCTACCGACTTTAAAGTCGGTGAAACCATTCGATATTTGCGCGAATACAGGAAATGCACCATAACCGTAAAATACATGCAGGGCGAAAATCCAGAACAACACGAAATCGCAATCATTCACAGGTTAAGGCAACCTCCCAATGCCATTCCCCTTCTCAATGACCTCAATGGCTACAATTACCAGGAGGCGGACGTAGACGAGGAACGACATAGAATCAAAATGTTTTGCGATGAGATTCTAATTCATGCGGCAGGATGATGCGGTCGGATGGCCGTTGACGTTTATCGCATCAGCGTTGCGAGGGGATTTATTGTCGTTGACGGTATATACCGGCTCTACTTCCGCGTCCCCGGCTGCAAAAACCGGCTGATCCCCGGCTTGAAAATCACTTTTCCTTCCACCACGACCAGCTCTTCATCCAGGAACAACTTGACGGCTCGGTTGAGCACTTCGCCTTCCAGGCTCAAACCTTTTTCCTTCACATCCTCCAGCGAATCGACGCCGACGTTAATGTGGAAGACGTCCTGCAGGATGACCGGGCCTTCGTCGAGCTGCTCGGTGACGAAGTGGGCGGTGCAGCCGTGGACGCGGACGCCGCTCTCGTAAGCCTGCTTGTACGGCGCGGCGCCGGGGAAGAAAGGCAGAAGCGACGGGTGGATGTTGATGATCTTGCTGCGGTAATCGGCGACGATGCGGTTGGGGAGAATCCGCATGTAGCGGGCCAGCACAACCAAATCCGGGGCGTAGAACTGCAGGCGTTTGTGCAGCCAGTTGAAATGAGCCTCGAGATCGTCCGAGGGAAACGATTCAAACGCGATATTCGCGGCCCACGCGGCGGACTCCAGATCAGGATGGTTGGAGAGCACGACGGTGGGCTGGCCGCTGAGTTTGGCCTGGGCGAAATCATCGACGAGGCGTTTGAGGCAGTGCGGCTCGCGGCTGGCGAGCAGGGCGACTTTCTTTTTTCGCGGCTCGCTATGCAGGTGGACGCGAACCTCCATATCCAGGCCCTTGCCGAGATCGATGAGGCCGGTGATTAGTTCGGAGAGATCGCAGGAAAGTTCCTTGATATCAACGAGCATGTCCATGAGGAAGAAGCCGCGGACGACGCGCTGCTCGATGTCCTCGATGTTGACGCCGCGCTGGGCGAGATAGGTGGCAAACTGCGCGACGACGCCCTTCTGGTCTTTGCCAAGAACACTGACGACGGCTAGTACGGGTTGGGACACTCTTTCCTCCTAAAACAGCTTAATCTCCGGCCCCAGATCCGTCGCTCCCATGAGGAACGCATCCACGCCTCGCGCCGCCTGGCGGCCTTCGCTGATGGCCCAGACGATCAGGCTCTGGCCTCGCCGGGCGTCGCCGGCGGTGAAGACGCCGGGAACGCTGGTCATGTAGTTGGTATCCGCTATCACGTTGCCGCGGCTGTCGAGCTTGAGGCCGAGTTGCTTCACCGGGCCGTTGTGCTCGGGATGAATAAAGCCCATCGCCAGCAGGCACAAGTCGCAGTCGAGGGCTTCCTCGCTGCCGGCTTTTTCGTTCATTGACCATTTGCCTTCGGGGCTTTTTGTCCAGTTGAGCTGGACGCGATGAAGTTGCTTCACGGCGCCATTGTCGCCGCTGAAGCGCTTGGTGTTGATGGCAAAGTCGCGGATTTCGCGGCCGGCGATCTGATTCGATTCCTCGTGAGCCGATGAAGTGCGGAAAACGACAGGCCAGTAGGGCCACGGCTGCACATCGCCGGCGGCGACGATATCGTTGGTTCGGTTTTCCGGGGGCTTGGGGAGCAATTCAAACTGCCGCACGCTCTTGCATCCCTGACGCTGGGCGGTGCCGAGACAGTCGGCGCCGGTGTCGCCGCCGCCGAGGATGATGACGTGTTTGCCTTCGGCGGTGATGAACTGATCGTCGGGGATGGAATCGCCGAGGTTGCGCTTGTTGGCCATGGGGAGGTAATCCATGGCGTAATGAATGCCCTTGAGTTCGCGGCCGGGGACGGGGAGATCGCGCGGTTGCGTCGCGCCGACGCAGAGCACAATGGCGTCGAAGTCGCGGCGGAGGTCTTCGACATGAACGTTGCCGCCGATATTGGCGTTGGTGACGAAATGCACGCCTTCGGCTTCCATCTGTTTGACCCGGCGGGTGACGAAACTTTTATCGAGTTTGAAATTGGGGATGCCGTACATCAGCAGGCCGCCGACGCGGTCGGCGCGCTCGAAGACGGTGACGGTATGGCCGGCGCGATTGAGTTGCTGGGCGGCGGCCAGACCCGCGGGGCCGGAGCCGATGATGGCGACGTTTTTTCCGGTGCGCACCGGCGGCGGCTGGGGTTTGACCCAGCCATTGGCGAAGGCGTGCTCGATGATGTTCAGTTCGATATTTTTGATCGTGACCGGCTTGTCGTTGATGCCCAGAACGCAGGCCTCTTCGCAGGGGGCCGGGCAGACGCGGCCGGTGAATTCGGGGAAGTTGTTGGTCTTATGAAGCATGTCGATGGCTTCGCGCCAGCGATTTTTGTAGACCAGGTCATTCCATTCCGGGATGATATTGCCGAGCGGGCAGCCGTTGTTGCAGAAGGGGACGCCGCAGTCCATACAGCGGGCGCCCTGCTTGCGGAGATTGTCGTCGGGGAGCTCCTCGTAGATTTCGTTCCAGTCGAGGATGCGCAGCGTCACATCACGCCGCTTGGGCATTTCGCGTGTGATTTCTTTAAATCCAGTCGGCTTTCCCATTGGCTCGCTTTCAAATTCGTTTTAGCCACAGATATAAATCAGATGAACACAGATAATACAAAGACGGAAGCGATTATCTTCTGAAACGCTTTACTTCGACCTTCTTTCCAAAATTCAGGAGAAGACAAACGGGCATTCCCGTGGCGGCCAGGTAATTAAGGCATTGAGCCATGTGCGCATCGTCGATTGATCTCACGGATTTCAATTCCACGAGCACCAATTCTTCAATGAGTAAATCAGCAACATATTCACCCACAATGATGCCATCATATTTCACCGCAATCGGCCATTGCTGCCGGAAACTCAATCCAAGTTTTCTCAATTCATGAGCCATGGCGTTCTCGTAAACCTTCTCAGCAAATCCACATCCCAAAATATTGGACACCTTAAAAGCACACCCAATGATCTGCTCAGTAGTGCCATTCGGTCTTTCTTCATCTGTGTTCATCTGATTTATATCTGTGGCTAAACTGCATTTAATTCTGCCGCTTGCCCAGCAACATTGCCTTCGCTTCCATCTCAGCCCGATGTTCCATCACGCGGCGGTAGTCCGTCGGCATCACCTTCACGAACCAGCGCAATTCCTTCTCGAAATCGTCGAGGATGGCCTTGGCCACCGTGCTGCCGGTGTATTTGAAATGGTTTTCCAGGAGACGGCGGATGTTACCGACATCTTCGGGGCTGAACGCCTGCGGGCTTTCCAGTTCGACCATCTCGGTGTTGCAGAGGTCCTTGAAGTTGGCGTCGAGGTTGTAGACATAGGCGATGCCGCCGCTCATGCCGGCGGCGAAATTGCGGCCGGTCTTGCCGATGACGACGACCAGGCCGCCGGTCATGTACTCGCAGCCGTGGTCTCCGACGCCTTCAACGACGGCGTGTATTCCGCTGTTGCGGACGCAGAAGCGCTCGCCGACGACGCCGCGCAGGTAGATTTCGCCGGCGATGGCGCCGTAGCCGATGACGTTGCCGGCGATGATGTTTTCCTCGGCCTTGAAGGTCGCCTCGCGCGGCGGGTAGATGATGATGCGGCCGCCGCTGAGGCCCTTGCCGCAGTAGTCGTTGCCGTCCCCTTCAAGTTCGAGCGTGATGCCGCGGGAGAGGAACGCGCCGAAGCTCTGTCCGGCGCTCCCCTTGAATTTGAAGTGGATGGTTTCGTCGGGCAAACCCGTGTGGCCGTACTTGCGGGCGACCTCGCTGCTGAGCATGGCCCCAACGGTGCGGTTGACGTTCTGTATTTTCAGCTCAGCCTTCACCGGCGTTTCGTTATCAAGCGCGGGCTTGGACAACTTAATCAGCTCGTTGTCCAAGGCTCGCTCCAGGCCGTGTTGCTGGCCCATCACATGATGAATGGCCACGCCGGGAAGCTCGGGCTTGTATAGAATCGCTGACAGGTCCAGATACTTGGCCTTCCAATGTTCAGAGACATCAGGGAATTCCAGCATCTGGGCCTGCCCGACCATGTCTTCAAATTTGCGGAAGCCAAGCTGCGCCATAATCAGCCGCACTTCCTCGGCGATGAAGAACATGAAATTGATCACATGCTCCGGTTTGCCCGCGAATTTCTTCCGTAGCTCCGGGTCTTGCGTGGCGATGCCGACCGGGCATGTATTCAGATGGCACACGCGCATCATAATGCAGCCGGCGGCGATGAGCGGCCCGGTGGAGAAGCCGAATTCTTCGGCTCCGAGCAGCGCGCCGATGACCACATCACGGCCGGTTTTGATCTGGCCGTCGGTCTGTAGAACGATGCGGCCGCGCAGATCGTTGAGAATCAAAGTCTGCTGGGTTTCGGCGACGCCGAGTTCCCACGGAAGTCCGGCGAACTTGATGCTGGTGAGTGGCGAAGCGCCGGTGCCGCCGCTGTCGCCGCTGATGAGAATATGATCGGCCTTGGCTTTGGCCACGCCGGCGGCGACGGTGCCGACTCCGACTTCGCTGACCAGCTTCACGCTCACGCGGGCGCGGGAATTCGCGTTCTTCAAATCGTGAATGAGCTGAGCCAAATCCTCGATGCTGTAAATGTCATGATGCGGCGGCGGCGAAATAAGCTGCACGCCCGGCGTGGCGTGGCGAATCTTGCCGACGTACTCATCGACCTTGTGGCCCGGCAACTGTCCACCCTCGCCGGGCTTGGCGCCTTGCGCCATCTTGATCTGCAATTCATCTGCATTCACCAGATATTCAGCCGTAACCCCAAATCGCGCGCTCGCCACTTGCTTGATCGCCGAGCGGCGCAGGATCGGCTTGCCCATCGGCCCGATGACGACCTGGCCGTCCGCGCCGCGATCGGGCGTAAATCGCTCGGGGTCTTCGCCGCCTTCTCCGGTGTTGCTCTTGCCGCCGATGGCGTTCATCGCGATCGCCAGCGTCTCATGTGCCTCGCGGCTGATCGAGCCGAAGCTCATCGCCCCGGTCACAAAACGCTTGACGATATCCTTGGCCGATTCCACTTGATCGAGCGGAATGGACGTGGGCGCTTTCTTAAATCCAAGCAATCCGCGCAGCGTGCAGTGATAGCGAGATTCGTCGTTCACCAGCTTGGTGTAATCCTGGAAGGTGGCGAAACTGTTCACGCGCACGGAGTGCTGCATCTTGGCGATGGAGTCGGGGTTCCAGCTATGGAATTCGCCGTCGCGCCGCCACTGGTAGAAGCCGCCGTTGTCCAGCACTTCGCCGTTGACTCTAATCGGCGGATACCCGTGCCGATGCCGCATCAGGCATTCCTGCGCGAGAATCTCCAGCGGCACGCCGCCCAGGCGGCTGGGCGTGTTGGTGAAATATTTTTCGATGACATCCTGGTTGATGCCGATGGCCTCGAAAATCTGCGCTCCGCGGTAGCTCTGAACCGTGGAGATGCCCATCTTGCTGGCGACCTTGAGGATCGCCTTGTTGGCGGCCTTGATGTAATTCTTCTTCGCGGTTTCGATGGTCGTTTCCGCGGGGAACATGCCCTCTTTGTGCATGTCGGCGAGGGTTTCAAACGCCAGGTACGGATTCACCGCGCCCGCACCGTAGCCGATGAGCAGGCAGAAGTGATGAGCCTCGCGGGCCTCGCCGGTTTCGATGACCAGCCCGCACTGCGTGCGCGTCCCCTCGCGGATGAGGTGATGATGCACGGCGGCCGTCGCCAGCAGGCTGGGGATGGGGACGTTGTCCTTGTCTACGCCGCGATCGGAGAGAACGAGAATGGAAGCCCCGCTCTTCACGGCCTCCGCCGACTTGCGGCAGAGTTCGTCGAGGGCCTTGCCCAGACCCGCTTCGCCGTCGCCGGCTTTGAACAGCATCGGCAGCGTGACCGCGCGCAACTCGCCGACCGCGACCTGCCGCAGTTTTTCCAGGTCGGCGTTCGAAAGAATCGGCTGCTTGAGTTTGATCAGATGGCAGTGCCGCGGTGTCTCTTCCAGCAGATTGCCTTCGCGGCCAAGATACGTGTAAAGCGAAGTAACCAACTCCTCGCGGATCGCGTCCAGCGGCGGATTGGTCACCTGCGCGAATAACTGCCGGAAATAGTTGTACAGCAACTGCGGCTTGTCGCTCAGGCAGGCCAGCGGCGTATCCGCTCCCATCGAGCCGATGGGTTCCTGCCCGCCCGTGGCCATGGGCGTGAGGATCATCTTCAACTCTTCGACGGTGTAGCCGAAAGCGTGCTGCCGCACGCGCAGGGTGGCGTGATCCGGCTCATGCACCTTCGCCGGCGTGGGAAGGTCGTCGAGATGAATGAGGTTTTCCTCAACCCACTTTCGCCAGGGCCGGCGCTCGACGAGTTCGCGCTTGATCTCCGCGTCGTCGATGATTCGCCCCTGATCGCTATCCACCAGGAATATCTTGCCCGGCTGCAAACGCCATTTCTTCACCACGTCCTGCGGCGGGATCGGTAGCACGCCCACTTCGCTGGACATGATCACCAGATCGTCCTTGGTCACATAATAGCGGCTGGGCCGCAGGCCGTTGCGGTCGAGCACGGCGCCGACCTGAATGCCATTAGTAAACACTATGCTGGCCGGGCCGTCCCACGGTTCCATCAGGCAGGCGTGGTATTCGTAAAATGCCCGCAGGTCTTCATCCATCTTCGGATTGTTCTGCCAGGCTTCGGGGATCATCATCAGCACCGAATGCGCCAGGCTGCGGCCGTTGAGCGTGAGAAACTGCAGGCAGTTGTCAAACGTGGCGGTGTCGCTGCCGCTTTCGGTGAGGATAGGGAAGAGCTTGCTGAGTTCGTCGCCGAAGACTTCGCTCTTGAGCGAGCCGCTGCGGGCGCGCATCCAGTTGCGGTTGCCGCGCAGAGTGTTGATCTCGCCGTTATGCGCGATATACCGGTACGGATGCGCCCGATCCCAGCTCGGCGTGGTGTTGGTGGAAAAGCGCGAGTGAACAATCGCCATCGAGCTTTCAAAATCCGGGTCGGCCAGGTCCGGGTAATATGAGCGCACCTGGCTGGCGGTGAACATCCCCTTGTAGACGATGCGATTGGTGGAAAGACCGCAAACGTAAAAGTTATCCGCGGCTTCTTTCATGCCGCTGTGAAATTCCATGTAGTTCTCGGCCTGCTGGCGCACCAGATACAGGCGGCGGTTGAAGTCGGTGCGGTTATAAAAGTTCTTTCCCATGGCCACAAAAAGCTGCCGGATGCGCGGCTCGCTCTTGCGTGGCGTCGGCCCAATTTGGTGGTTATCCACCGGCACATCGCGCCAGCCGAGAACGGTCATGCCGTACTCGCGGACAATGCGCTCCAGAGTCACCTGGCATTCGTTCCGGGCGATCATCTCCTTGGGCAGGAAAACCATCCCCACGCCGTACTCCCCCAGCGGCGGCAGATTAATCCCCAGCGGGGCGGTGACTTTGCGAAGGAACTTATCCGGCAAACGGGTGAGGATGCCCGCCCCGTCGCCGCTGTTCTCCTCACAGCCGCAGGCCCCGCGATGCTCCATGTTTTCGAGCATCTGTAACGCCTGACCGACTAACGAGTTGGAAGCCTTCCCCTTCAGATGGCAGACAAAGCCGACACCGCAGGCGTCGGACTCGAATTGGGGGTCGTACAGTCCCTGAGCTTTTAGATGGCCGTTCATGAGGCAAATCCGTTTAGGGGCGTATGGGTAATAATGGCTCGACCCACAGGCCGAGCCGAAGGTGGTTCGACTTTACTCACCACTGGGCGATTTGACCGCGTTCACCGCGGACAAACCAGCTAAGTATAGGCGATGCGGCCCGTCGGTCCCCGATTAGACCGTGGGCAGGGCGGTTGGCCAAGCCGTGTTACAATAACGTTATGGGGGGGAGAGGTCAAACTAAAGGTGAGGCCGGAAGTTTTCAGTTTTCAGTGTTCGGTTTTCAGCTAAAGGCGAACGCACCAAGGGACATGCGAGGGGCTTCTCCCCGAAAGCCACCGGATGGCCATCCGGTGGGAATTGCCCAAAGCCTTTCCGAGCTTGGGGGGGTCGGTCACTGACAAGTTCGATGCGGATGGGTCGCTTGGTATTTTGGATTATGGGAGTATGCGCGTGAAGCAAGGGAAGCAGGATGCGACTTCCGGCATCCGGAACGAGTTGGCGGGTTATGCTGGGGTGAGCTTTTCTCGCTTCGGAGGGGCGGCCCCTTTGGCATTCATGTTCTTGCGGCGATTCGAGATTTGCGACTGATGAAGGATTGAGTGAGTATCGCGTGAAGGGTATATAATTGTGGAATGCGACAGCCCTTTCATCTATCCCTTCATTGGATACCCCCTCTTGATTCCATTCCAACTCCAGGAATTGCGGAAGTTGCCCTGAGCGCGTCTTCGTCCAGCATATGCACGGAAGATGAGGCAAAGGGAGTTGTAGTTTTAGGCGGGTCCTGCCGTTGCATTGAAGAACTTGACCAACTTACAAATGAAATACGGCAGGATTTAGACATTATAAGACAGGCAGCGATAGAAAGATTCAGAGCTAAATAATTCAGTCTGAGCCACTACCTGGCATCGTGACGAGCGGATCTTTTTGCTAAAGTAGGGAAAGCAGCAGTGGTGGTTTCCCTATGAACCTATTTCGACGCATTGTTTTGGTGCTCTCCTCTCTGTCAGTTGCGGCGATGGCGGCATATCCCCCATGGGATTACGAGATACCTGAAGTTAAGGCCGGAGACGTCACTTATCCAAGCTGCTATAGGTTTGCAGGATATGCTGCAATTTGTGATGCCCCGGAAATGAAGGATTGGGTGGACTTTCCTGAAAGGAAGCCTACACCGGGCGAGGCATCGGAGACCGTGGGCGGGGGAGGCTTTGCGGGCCTGAGTCTGAATTCAAAGCACGAAGAGTTCATTGCCGAACAGGATCGCCGCAATACAAGGACCGCTCACCTGGACCTACCTCGATTGTGTATTCAAGTATTCGGTGTCTTGTCAGTTGATGGGGCACTTTTGCTTTTTAGCTGGCCGAAGGGGAATCGGGAGAACTAAAGGTGACGTAAACCGTGATTCAAAAGCAGTCTATTGTGCTGATTCGCGGGCACCGGGTCTTAATGGATGTGGACCTGTCGGGCTTTATGGTGTGCCGACCAGGCGGCTGAACGAGCAGGTTAAGCGCAACAAAGATCGGTTCCCGCCCGATTTTGCGTTCCAGTTGACGGCAAGAGAATTCGCCAACTTGAAGTCGCATTTTGCGACATCAAGTTCGTGGGGTAGCCGCTCGATTGAAAGCGCTGGAAAGAAATCCCCGCCGGATGGCCATCCGGCGGCTTTCGGGGAGAGGGCCGCCGCATTTGCCTCATTCCACCGTCTTTAGTTGAAAACGGTTCGACGACGCTCACCGCAGGCTGAAAACTGAAAACTCGATTCTTCAACCCGCGATTAAGATTATGATTAAGACGCGCTGCCTGCTGCCTGCGGCAGCCTTGACACAGCCCCCGCCTGCGCCGTAACAATGGCGCATGGAACACCCGAAAATCGTCCACGACGCCATCACGTTCGACGACGTTCTGCTCATCCCCGCCTTCAGTGACTTTATCCCAGCCGACGCAGATACGCATACGCGTGTGACTCGCGGCATCGAATTGAATATTCCGCTCGTCTCCGCGCCGATGGATACCGTCACCGAATCGGCCCTGGCCATCGCCCTCGCCCAGGAGGGGGGCATCGGCATCATTCATAAGAATCTATCCATCGAAAATCAGGCCCGCGAAGTGGAGAAGGTGAAGCGCAGCGAGAACGGCGTGATCGTCGATCCGATTACCCTGCATCCCAGTGCCACCATCGGCACGGCCCGCAAGGTGATGCGCGAGTATAACGTCAGCGGCATTCCCATCGTGGAATCCGACGAGCACGGCGAAGCCCCCAAGCGCCGCAGCGGCCAGAATGGCAATTCCAAGCCGCCGCGATTGGTGGGCATTCTTACACGGCGTGATCTGAAGTTTCAGGAGGACGATAACCGCCACATCGCGGAGGTCATGACCCGGGACACGCTCATTACCGCCCCCGAAACCACAACGCTGGATGAAGCCGAACGGATTCTGTATCGCTCGAAGGTGGAGAAGCTGCTGCTGGTGGACAAGGAGTATCGCCTGACCGGGCTGATCACGATGCGCGACATCGACAAGCTGCATCAGTTTCCCGCCTCGTGCAAGGACAAGCGCGGCCGCCTGCGCGTGGGGGCCGCGACGGGTGTGAACAACATGGCCCGCGTGGAGGCGCTGATTCGGGCGGAGGTGGATGTGGTGGTGGTGGACACCGCACACGGCCACAGCCGCAATGTGGTGGATACGGTGCGGGAGATCAAGAAGAAATGGGATATTCAGGTGATCGCGGGCAACGTCGCCACCGCGCAAGGGGCGCGCGACTTGATAGACGCCGGAGCGGACGGCGTGAAAGTCGGCATCGGCCCCGGCGCCATCTGCACGACGCGCATTGTCAGCGGCGTGGGCGTGCCGCAGATCACGGCGATTCTGGGCGCGGTTTCGGTTGCCGAGGCGGCGGGCGTGCCGGTGATTGCCGACGGCGGAATCCGTCATAGCGGCGACATCACCAAAGCCATCGCCGCCGGCGCGAGTTGCGTGATGATGGGGAGCCTCTTCGCGGGTCTCGATGAAAGCCCCGGCGAGACAATCATTCATTCCGGCCGGCGGTACAAGACGTATCGCGGCATGGGCAGCATGGGGGCGATGATCTCCGGCTCCAAGGACCGCTACGGCCAGGCCGGCGTTGTCGACACCGGCAAGCTGGTGCCGGAAGGCGTGGAAGGGCGGGTGCCGTATCGCGGGCATTTGGGGGATTTCGTCTATCAACTCGTCGGCGGCCTACGAGCCGGCATGGGCTATTGCGGCACGCGGAACATCGAAAGTTTACGCAAGGAAGCCCGCTTCTGCCGCGTCTCGGCGGCCTCGATGGCGGAGAGCCATCCGCATGACATCACGATTACCAAGGAATCGCCAAATTATTCGGTGGAGTATTTGGAAGGTAGCCGGCAGTAGGACTAAGGGACCGTTCAAAAATAATCTGAACAATTCAATGGCAATTCGAACGGCGGATGTGATAATGCGCCCATGCAGGACGCACAAAGAGTCGGAAG
>Ga0208589_1000209_pt1 | contig 28470 bp, 25 predicted proteins | sample NGESurshal092012_2_FD_184486 | JGI IMG/M metagenome (GOLD analysis project Ga0208589, IMG submission 184486) | Arctic peat soil microbial communities from Barrow, Alaska - NGEE Surface sample F53-2 shallow-092012 (SPAdes) | ecosystem: Environmental > Terrestrial > Soil > Wetlands > Peat ...
CCTTCCGACTCTTTGTGCGTCCTGCATGGGCGCATTATCACATCCGCCGTTCGAATTGCCATTGAATTGTTCAGATTATTTTTGAACGGTCCCTAAGTTCGGGAGGCAGAACGCTTGCGTTAGTCTGTGGTCTTCTGTTTATGCCCGGATTGATTGTAGCACTAATGGCACAGGTTCATTTTCGGCAACGCGGTGAGAAGCAAAAAGGAGCGGACTTCTGGAAGTCCTACAGACGTGGCCTTGCATCGCTTTTGATTTTCATATTGATAATATGGTTCTTGCCATCGCTAATGGCCGAACTTCACAGAATGTTCGGGCTATGACAAACAGAACAAATACTTGAACCCCCGCTCCCGTTCCCTATCATCAGTCCCATCGCAGAGGCGTAACCGAGGGGAAGCAAAGGTGACTTATGTCAGCAATCAAAGGCAATGCGGTCGTCGGCCAGTCCGGCGGGCCGACGAGTGTGATCAATCAATCGCTGGTCGGCGTGATCGAAGAGTGCCATCGCGCGGGGCATATCGACCAGCTCCTCGGCGCCCAGCACGGCGTGCGCGGAATCGTCGATGAGAAATTCATCCCGCTCAAATCGGTCAAGGCCGATCTGCTCGAACGCATCGCGCAGACGCCGGCGGCGGCGCTCGGCTCCACGCGCGACAAGCCGGATCAGGCATATTGCCAGCGGATTCTGGAGTCGTTCAAGAAGCACAATGTCCGCTATTTCTTCTACATCGGCGGCAACGACTCAGCCGACACCGCCCGGATTGTTTATGAGTTGGCCAAGCAGGCCGGCCATGAGCTGAGTGTTTTTCACATCCCCAAAACCATCGACAACGATCTGCGCGTGCACGACCACTGCCCGGGCTTCGGGTCGGCAGCCAGGTTCGTGGCGGCCGCGGTGATGGGCGACGATCGCGACAACGCATCGCTGCCGGGCGTGAAGATCGACGTGATCATGGGCCGTAACGCCGGCTACCTGACGGCCGCTTCGGTATTGGCCCGCCGCCGCGAGGGGGATGGGCCGCATCTTATTTACGTGCCGGAGGCGCCGCTGACGGAGGAGAAGTTCCTCGCCGACGTGCAGGCGGTTTACAAGGCCAAGAATCGCTGCCTGGTGTGTGTAAGCGAGGGCGTGCGCGTGCCGGGCGGGCAGACCTGGACGGAAACCATCGCCAGCGGCCTGGATGTCGATGCGCATAAAAATGTGCAGTTGTCGGGTCTTGGCGCGCTCGGCGATCACATGGCCGACCTGGTGAAAAAGAAGCTCGGCATCAAGCGGGTGCGGTCCGATACGTTTGGCTATTTGCAGCGTTCCTTCCCCGGATTTACCAGCCAGGTTGATTCGCACGAGGCGCGCTGGGTCGCGCAGCAGGCGGTAAAGTGGAGCGGGGAGCCGGGCAAGACCGAAGGCTCCGTCGCCATGAAACGCGTGAGCGATTCGCCGTATAAGATCGAACTGTTCCTGACGCCGCTGAGCACGGTGGCCCGCGAGACCAAGTCTCTGGAAGCGGCGTACATCGAAGGCGGCAACAATATCACCGACGCATTCGCGCGGTACGCGCGGCCGCTGGTGGGGGAATTGCCGGTGATTGGAACGCTGGATGAGATTTGAAGAAGTGATGATTGTTGATTGGTGATTGAAGACCCTCACCCCAAACCCTCTCCCGGCGTACTGGGAGAGGGGGCTGGAGATCCGCATTTTCTTGGGTAACCGCCGACGACATGGACATTGCGATCGACATCCGGGCCGTGACCAAGCGATTCGGCGAAGTCACGGCCCCGGTGACCGCTGTTGATAACGTATCGCTGTCGATCGGCCGCGGGGAATTCTTCTCACTTCTAGGCCCCAGCGGCTGCGGCAAAACCACTCTGCTCCGCATGTTGGCCGGCCTTGAGCATCCCACCAGCGGCTCGATTCTTCTCGATGGCCGTGAGATGGCGGGCGTGCCGCCGCATCTGCGGCCGGTGAATCTGGTCTTTCAGCACTATGCTCTATTTCCGCATCTGAATGTGGCAAAGAATGTCGCGTTTGGCCTACGCTATCAGGGCGTGGCCCGCCGCGATGAAAATGCGCGGGTGGCGGAGGCGCTTGAACTTGTTCGCCTCGGCGGGCTGGAAAATCGCCGGCCGGATCAACTCAGCGGCGGGCAGAAGCAGCGGGTGGCCCTGGCGCGGGCGCTGGTGCTCAAGCCAAAAGTGTTACTGCTCGATGAGCCGCTGGGGGCGCTGGATCAGAAACTTCGAAAAGAAATGCAGGTCGAACTCAAGGCGCTGCAGAAGCGGCTGGGGATCACGTTTGTTTTCGTCACGCACGATCAGGACGAAGCACTGACGATGAGCGACCGCATCGCCGTGATGAACGCCGGCCGGGTCGAGCAGGCCGACGCGGCGGCAACCGTCTTCGAGCGCCCCAGGACACTGTTCGTCGCGGGGTTTCTCGGCGCGGCGAATCTCATCGACGGGTTTATCGTGCGGCCGGAGAAGCTGTCGCTGCGGCTTGAATCCGCGCCGGAGGGCGGGGCGTTTTTGTCGCTGCCGGTAACGGTGGAAGATCGCGTTTATCAGGGGATCAACACCATTTGGACGGTACGCCTCGACGATGGCAAGCGCCTGACAATCTGCCAGCAGAATACCGAACCGTTTGACGTACATGCCGGCGCGGCGGGTGAGAAGCGGCATGTCTGGTGGGATAAGCGGCACGCGGTTTATCTCGACGAAAAGGGGCTAGATGCAGGGTAAACGCATGTTCAGTAGATCCAGCAAAAGACCCCCACCCCAACCCTCCCCCGGAGTACCGGGAGAGGGAGAAATGGGGAAAACGCGATCGCGCTCGCAGCGCAAGGGTGATCGCGGCACGATGCTGCTTCTGCCGACGTGGCTGGTCCTGGGCGGCCTGCTGCTCTTGCCGCTATTGATATTGCTTGGCACGAGCTTTCATCCGCCCGATGATGTCGGCAATCCGCAGGCGATTTCGAATTGGAGCCAGTTTTTTCATAGCGGCGATTGGGCGCACAATTACGTTCAATCGGTACGCCCGATTTATCTGCGCGTGGCGTGGCGCTCGCTCTGGCTGGCTGCGATCACAACCGGCTTGTGCCTTCTCATTGGATATCCGGTTAGCTTTTATATCGCCCTGATTGCGCCGCAGCGCCGGAAGAATTTGCTTCTGGCTCTGGCGGTCATTCCGTTCTGGACGAGCTTTCTCATCCGCATATCCGCCTGGCGGATCATCCTGCAGGACCGGGGCGCGCTCAACGCCTTATTATTGCATCTGCATTTGATTTACGAGCCGTTGCGACTGATGGACACGCCGCTGGCGGTGTTGATTGGCCTGGTCTACGGCGAGTTGCCGTTCATGATATTGCCGGTCTATGCGTCGCTGGAAAAGCTGGATCGCACACTGCTGGAGGCGTCGTCTGATTTGGGCGCATCCGGTCGCGGCACGTTCTGGCGGGTGGTGTGGCCGCTGTCGATGCCGGGTGTGGCGGCGGGGTGCGTGCTGGTCTTCATTCCCGGCATCGGCCAGTTCATTGTTTCCGATCTGCTCGGCGGGTCCAGAACCATGCTGCTGGGGAACTTGGTGCAGAATCAATACACCAGCGGCCGCGACAAACCGCTTGGGGCGGCGATCGCGCTGGAACTTACTGCCGCGGTCCTGGCGATGCTGATCGCGTATGCGATCGCGGCGAAGCGCAGGGGAATGGAGGTGGCACTGTGAAGCACCGATGGCTGCTGATTCATTCACTAGGCGTCTATGTATTTTTGTATGGGCCGATTTTGTTGCTGGCGGCGTTGAGCTTCAATCGCTCGCCGATTGGCGCGACCTGGACGGGGTTGACGTTCAATTGGTACGCGAAGCTGTTCAGTGATGCGGATATTATCGACGCGGCACAGCGCAGTCTGCTGATTGCGGCGGGAGCAACGGCGGTGGCGTCGGTGTTGGGAACGGCGGCGGCGCTGGCGTTATCTCGCCCCGGAACGCGCGGGCGCGGGCCGACGGCGGGCCTGCTTTATCTGCCGATCATCGTGCCGGAGATTGTCACCGGCTGTGCGTTGCTCACGTTCTTTTCGGTCTGGCGATGGGAATTGAGCCTGTGGACCGTGGGACTGGCTCATATTTCGTTCAGTGTTTCGTATGTGGCCATTGTGGTGCGTGCGCGTTTGGCGGGCATCGACCGCACCTTGGAAGACGCCGCCCAGGATTTGGGGGCCAGCCCGCGGGCGGCGTTTTGGCGCGTGACGTTCCCGATGATCCTGCCGGGAGTGGTGGCGGGGGCGCTGCTGGTCTTCACGGTTTCGATAGATGATTATGTGATCACCAGCTTCGTCGCCGGGCCGGCTTCAACGACGCTGCCGCTGCGGATCGCCTCGATGGTGAAGACCGGGCTGACGCCGGAAGTCAACGCGGTCTCGACGTTACTGCTCGGATTGACGATGATTCTCGTGCTGGTCGCCCAGCGTCTGTTAAGAGGTCCGGGTGAGGGCAGTCACATATGAGCGACCTTTGGCGTTCAACCCCCGCCCTAACCCTCCCTGAGTACATGGGGAGGGGATAGAAGTAAGGAGAGCCACGAATGAAGCGAGTTTTTGCGCTGTTGTGTTTGATGGGTTTGATGTTGACCACCGGCTGCGCCAAAAAGAGCGAGCTGCGCATCTATACCTGGACCGATTATCTGCCGCAGGAGGTGATCGACGGTTTTCACCAGCGCACCGGCATCACCGTCACCGTCGATACGTATGATTCCAATGAGACGCTGATGGCCAAGCTCGCCAGCGGAGTCGCCGCTTACGATCTGGTCGTGCCGTCGGATTACATCATTCAGCCGCTGATTCGGCAGAAATTGATTGTGCCGCTGGATAAATCCCGCCTGACGAATCTGCCGAATCTCGACCCGGCGTTTTTGAATCAGCGGTTTGATCCCGGCAACGGATATTCCATTCCGTATCTGTGGGGCACGACCGGGCTGGCGTATGACAAGAAGAAAATCACCACGCCAGTCGATAGCTGGGATGTGTTGTTTGATCCGCAATGGACCGGCAAAATTCTCATGCTCAATGATCCGCGCGAGTGCTTTGCCGTCGCGCTCAAGCGCATGGGCAAATCGATCAACGAGACCGACCCGGCGGTTTTGCATCAGGCCGCCGACATGCTCAAGAAGCAGCACGCCCTCGTGCGCGCGTACAACAGCGAAGATTACGACAAGACGCTGGCCAGTGGCGACGTGCTCATCGCGCACGGCTGGAATGGGCAACTCGCCAAAGTGGTGTCGCAGAATCCGGATCAGTTTGCCTATGTGTTGCCGAAAGAAGGCGGCACGATCTGGATGGACAACGTCTGCATTCCCACCGCCGCGAACAACGCCGACGCGGCATACCTGTTCATGAATTACATTCTGGAGCCTGAACAGGCGGCCAAGATCGTCAACGGCGTGAGCTACGCCAGCGCCAACAGTGCGGCGAAGAAATTCATCAGCCCGAAAATTCTCAATGACCCGAATATTTATCCGGCGGCGGACAAGCTCAAGGGCTGGGAATTTCTCGATGATATCGGGCCGACCTCGCGGCTGGTCGATGATTTGTGGACGGAGATCAAATCGCAATGAGTGATTCGCGCGCCGCAATTCTCGACTGGATTGACCAGCAAGCCCCGTCCATGCGGCAGAAGTTGACCGACTGGGCGCACATCAACACCGGCTCAGGCAACCTCGCGGGGCTGGATCATTTCCGGCGAATGCTTCGCCTTGAATTCTCGCGGCTGGGGGCGCAGGTCAGCGAAATCGAACTGCCGCCGATGGAATCGATCGATGCTCGCGGCGCGACCGCGCGGCAAGCCGTGGGCGCGGCGCTCTGCGCCGTCAAGCGGCCTGAGGCGAAGCAGCGCGTATTCCTGTGCATTCACATGGACACGGTTTACCCGCCGGATCATGCGTTTCAAACATGCACATTGCTCGACGCCAACACGCTGCGCGGCCCGGGCGTGGCCGACGCCAAAGGCGGACTGCTCGTCATGCTTACAGCGCTGGCGGCGCTGGAGCGATCATCGGCGGCTGCGAAGATCGGCTGGGAAGTGCTCATCAACTCTGACGAAGAGATCGGCTCGATGTCGTCGCTTTTGCTTTTGGAAGCGGCGGCGAAGCGCAATCAGGTTGGGCTGCTTTTTGAGCCGGCAATGGCCGACGGATCGTTGGTTGAGCGTCGCAAGGGATCAGGTTCGTTCTCGGCCATCGTTCATGGGCGTGCGGCGCACGCCGGACGTGATTTTCATCATGGGCGCAGCGCCATGGTCGCGGCGGCGAAGCTTATCCTCGGACTGGATCATCTGAACCGCGAGCGGCCCGGTGTTACGGTGAACATCGGGCGGATTGACGGCGGCGGGCCGTCGAATGTGGTGCCGGATTTGGCGGTGGTCCGATTTAATGTCCGCACCACTTTGGCCGAAGACGAGACGTTTGTGCTCGCGCACGTCCGAAAATGTCTGGAAGAGATCAATTGCCAGGACGGTATTCGCGCGGAATTGCACGGGGGATTCACCTCGCCGCCCAAGATACCAGATAGCGCGGCGCGGCGATTGATGGACTTGATTACCGGTTGTGGGCGGGAACTGAATATGCCGATTCAGTGGAAAGACAGCGGCGGCACCTGCGACGGCAACAAGCTTGCGGCGGCGGGCCTGCCGAATGTGGATACCCTCGGGCCGTGCGGAGGGAATCTGCACAGTTCGGAGGAGTTTGTCGTTTTGGATTCGTTGCCGCAGCGTGCGAAACTGGCGGCGCTGGCTTTGATGCGGCTGGCGGAGGAAGAAGGAGAACCCCCATCCCGGCCCTTCCCCTGAGTGCAGGAAAAGGGAAAGGGGCGGATTTCAAATTTCAAATTTGAGATTTGAGATTTGAGATTTGAGATTTCAAATTTCAGAATTGATGCCCATGCTTTTTATCCGTCCCGTGAGTGTGAATGATCTTGAACCGCTCCTGGAGCTGGCCGGCGCCGCGGGCGTGGGGCTGACGACCCTGCCCAAGGACCGGGATATCCTCAAGCGCCGCATTCTCAAATCGCAACGAAGCATGGACCTCATTCCCGATCGGCCCGGCGGCGAGACCTATCTGTTTGTGATGGAAGACACCGCCAGCAAAAAAATAGTCGGCGCCAGCGGCATTGTCTCCAAGGTCGGCGGCTTCGAGCCGTTTTATGCGTACAAGATCAAGAAGGAAATTCATCAGTCCAGGGAGCTGAAAGTCCAGAAGGAAATCTCACTCCTGCGCCTGGTGCAACAGCACAACGGGCCTGCCGAAATCGGCAGCCTTTATCTCTCGCCGGAATTCCGGGGCAAAAATAATGGCCGATTGCTTCAGTTGTCTCGGTTTCTTTTTGTGGCCGAACATCGCGAGGCGTTTGAGCCGCTGGTGGTGAGCGAGTTGCGCGGCGTGATTGATGCGACCGGCCGCTCGCCGTTCTGGGATTCGGTGGGGCGGCACTTCTTCGACATCGAGTTCCGGCAGGCCGATTACCTGAGCGTGGTCAGCAAAAAATTCATCGCCGAACTCATGCCCAAGCATCCGATTTACATCCCGCTCCTGCCGAAGGAAGCGCAGGAGGTGATCGGCAAGGTTCACGAGTCGAGCATCGCCGCGATGAAGAACCTGGCCGACGAGGGATTCACTTCCAGCGGCATGGTGGACATTTTCGACGCCGGGCCGTGTATCTGGTGCCAGCGCGACGAAATTCGCACCGTTCGAGACAGCCAGGCGGCGGTGATCGAGCGATTGTTCAAGGACGCGCCGATGGGCCTGGATTGCATAGTCTCCAGACGCACCGGCGAGTTCCGGGCGGCGGTGGGCGCCGTTGCCGCCAGCGAAACCGGCGTCGGCATCGAAGCCGCGGTGGCGGAAATTCTCGAATTGAAGGTCGGCGACGAACTACGCTTTGCGCCTGCCCGCCCGGCGAACAAGCTCAAGGCGAGCGCCAAGTGAGCCGGACAGAACATTACATCGACGGTAAATGGATCGCCGGGGGCGGCGAGGCGCTACAGCGGGAAAATCCTTCCACGGGCCAATTGGATTGGAGCGGCCGCAGCGCCGCCTCCGGTGAAATTGAACAGGCGGTTGCCGCGGCGCGCGATGCGCTGGATCGGTGGGCCTCCACTTCGCTCGCCGAACGCGAGACGAAGATTCAGGCCCTCGCCGAAGGCTACAAGCATCATCAACCCGATTTGGTGGACGCGATTTGCCGCCAGACCGGCAAGCCAAGATGGGAAGCCGCCGCCGAAGTGCAGGCGATGATCGGCAAAGCCGCGATTTCGATTAGCGCCCAACGACAACGCCGTGGCGACGAAAGCCGCGCGATCGGCGACCTCACCGCGGGCTTGCGATTTCGGCCGGTTGGAGCGCTGGCGGTGTTGGGTCCGTTCAACATGCCCGGGCATCTTGCCAACGGCCATCTCATGCCGGCGGTTCTTGCCGGGAACACGGTTGTGTTCAAGCCGAGCGAACTTGCCCCGGCCGTGGGGGCCGTTCTCGCGCAGGTGTGGCATGAAGCCGCAATCCCGCCCGGCGTCTTCAATCTGTTGCAGGGCGGCGCCGCCGTTGGCGCGGCGCTGACCACGCATCCACAAATCGACGGCGTGCTATTCACCGGCAGTTTCGCGGCCGGCAGTGCGATTCATCGATCACTGGCGGGCCAGCCCCAAAAGCTGCTGGCCCTGGAAATGGGCGGAAATAATCCGCTGATCGTCTGGGATTGCACGGACGTGCACGCCGCCGCCCTTTGCATAATTCAGTCAGCCTTCATCACCTCGGGTCAGCGGTGCAGTTGTGCGCGGCGGCTGATCGTGCGCGAAAACGATCCTGTCCTTTCGCATTTGGCGGGGCTGATTCCGCGCATTGGCGTTGGCCTGTATAGCGACATGCCAGAGCCGTTCATGGGAACGGTCATCTCTGCCGCCGCCGCGGGACGAGTGATGGATGCGCAAGCCGATCTGCTGCGCCGCGGCGCGCGAGCGATTGTTCCAATGCGGGTTCAGCCGCAATCCTCCGCGCTGCTTTCGCCGGGTCTGATGGATGTTTCAACCATCGAGCGGCGTGATGAGGAAATATTCGGGCCGTTATTGCAGGTCATTTCAGTTGCCGACTTTGATGCCGCGCTCCGTGAAGCCAACGCAACGCGATACGGACTTTCGGCCGGGCTGCTGACCGATAGCGCGGAATGTCGCGGGCAGTTCAAGCGGCGGATTCGAGCCGGCGTGATCGCCATCAACCGGCCGATGACCGGGGCGCGCAGCGATTTGCCGTTCGGCGGAATCGGAGCCAGCGGCAATCACCGGCCCAGCGCGCTAATGGCGGCGGAATACTGCGCCGATGCCGTCGCGACCGTGGAGGCCGACCGCGTCAGTTTGCCGCCGGCGGACCTTGCGGGTATGCCTTTGAATGAGAGGTTGTGAATCCATGCCGACGGTCTGGATCAACGGCGAATTCCGCGACGACGCCACGGCGAACATTTCCATCCGCGACGGCGGTTTCCTCCATGGGGCCGGCGTTTTCACCACCATGCGCTCGGATAACGGGCGCGTGTTTGCCATGGATCGTCACCTGCGCCGATTGCGCGAGTCATGCCTGGCATTGCTGATTCCATTGCCAATGTCCGACGAAGCCATGGGTCGGGCCGCCGAAGAACTGCTCAAGCGCGACGGGCTTTCCGAAGCGCGGCTGCGTCTGACCGTTACCACCGGCATCACGCGGCAGGACCCGATCCACGGCGTGATCGTCACGCCCACGGTTCTGCTGACGGCGGCGCCGCTTGAAGCCTATCCCGACGAACTTTATCAGGGCGGCATGACGGTAATGCTGATCGACGAACAGAAGCTCAACCCCTACGACGCGCTGGCCGGCCACAAAACGCTCAATTATTTGCCGCGCCTGCTGGCCCTTCGCGACGCCAACCAGCGGCGGGCCAACGAGGGGCTGTGGTTTAACGTACACAATTACCTGCAGAGCGGGTGCGTGAGCAATGTGTTTATCGTGAAGGACCGGCAACTCTGCACCCCGCCGACAAACAACGATTTGCGCGATGCCGAGCTCGCCGCGGCCTGCCCGTATTCGCGGGCGAGCTGCCTGCCGGGAATCATGCGATCGATGGTGATCGAGCAGGCGCAGGCGGCGGGCATCAGCGTGAAGATCGCCGCGATCAATGTGGACGAATTGCTGGCGGCCGACGAAGTATTTCTTACCAACAGCATCATGCGCGTGATGCCGGTGTGTCGCATCGAGCGGAAAACAATCGGCGAAGATCGGCCTGGAAAAACAACCGCGCAGCTTGCGGCGGCAGTGCAACGGTTGGTGAACGAACGGACGGTAAACGAACCATGAAGCTGGCGGAAATCATTCAACGGCTTGAAGCGATCGCGCCGACGAAACTGGCCGAGTCGTGGGACAATGTCGGATTGCTCGCCGGCGATCCTGAATCGCGCGTGCGAAGCGTGCTGCTGACGATTGATCTCACGGCGGCGGTTTTGCGCGAAGCCAAAGCCGCTCGATGCGAGCTGGTGATCGCCTATCACCCGCCGATTTTTGAGCCGCTGAAACGATTGTCCGCGAAGAGTCTGGTTTATCAGGCGATTCGAGCGAGCATCGCGATCTATTCGCCGCACACGGCGCTGGATGTCGCCGACGGCGGCACGAATGACATGCTGGCCGATGTAGTCGGCATGACCGATTGCCTCCCATTGAGCCCTGCATCTCTCGCGGCGGTGGAATTCAAGCTCGTCACATTCGTTCCGGCGGAAAGTGTTGAGCGCGTCAGCGGCGCTCTCTTCAAGGCCGGGGCGGGACGCATCGGCGATTATTCCTCGTGCAGTTTCCGCATGGCGGGAACCGGAACATTCTTCGGCGAAGCGGGAACAAATCCAAAAGTCGGCCGGCGCGGGCGGCTGGAATCGGTTAATGAGATTCGCCTGGAGATGGTTGCCCCAACGGCGCGCCTCGGCGAGATCATTAACGCGCTGCGAAAAGCGCATCCGTATGAAGAGCCGGCATTCGATCTGGTCCAGCTTGCCGCCCGACCGTCGGCGCGCGGCATGGGCCGTGTCGGTTCGGTTGACGGCGCATCACGTTCAAAACTTCTGACGCGCATCAAGCGCGGCCTGGGTGTGAAGCATTTGCTCGTGAGCGGCCCAACCGATGGCATTGTGAAGAAAGCCGCCGTTTGCGCCGGCTCCTGCGGCGGGCTTCTCAACGACGCGATCGCGGCGGGCGCGGAGTTGTTTCTCACCGGCGAAGTTCGCCATCACGACGCGTTGAAAGCTGCCGCCGCTGGAATGACGGTCGTCTGCGCGCTGCACAGCAATAGCGAGCGGCCGGTGCTGGCGATTTTGAAGAATCGCCTGGCGGCCGGTGCAGTGGGGTTGAAGATCGCCATTAGCCGGGCGGATCGCGATCCGTTTCAAATTCTCTAATGCCTGAACTTCAATGTGGTATGACAAGTGATCAATCGCATCACGGCGGATAGTGAAAGAGATAGAGACTTCCGCCGAGAACTTCGTCTGGCTTTCGATGTGCAAAGGCAGCCGCAAAATCGTGTGCCGGATCAATCGCAAACAATCCCTGTAATTTTGTCGCGCTGATAACGGCAACTCCCGGACCGTTCGCTTTCGGCGTTGGCCCATAGACATATCCGCCGGGAACATTCTGATATCGGATTCCGTAGGCGGCCGGATCGCAGGTGCCGAAATAATCGAGATACAGCGTCACGTCTGGATGCGCATCCTGCCACGCCTTCAGCAGCGGCAAATCCTGTCCCCAATCCAGATTGGAATCGCCCAGCAGGGCGAAGCCGCCGCGCCAGCCGCCGGCGGCGATGTTGAAGAAATCCAAAAAGTTTGGATACGCGCCAACGGTCTCGGCAAACATCGCGCCAGCCAAGGCGAGCACCACGAACCGGCCGCGGCCGCGTTGTAGTGTCCATAATTTCGCCATGGCCAGACCGATGGCGATGTCGAGGTAAGCCATCACCGGAAAAATGTGTCGCAGCCCGATGTTCACATTGCCGCCGACCGCGAGCAACAGATACACGCATGGCGGCAGCGCCAGCGAGATCGCCGACCAGTCCCAGTGTTTCCACTTCATCAGCCACAATCCGATGATGCTCGCCCCGATCAGAGCCAGTGGTTCCTTAAAGCACCAGGCCAGCGGGAAATAATCCCAACGCCCGCCGGGGTAAATATCGCCCATGAGAAAGGCGAGCCGCTCGCTCGCTTGCGATTGCATGTAAACATATCCGGCCGCGAACGCCTGTGGGATTAGCTTGTGTTGCTCACAGAAAAGGATCGCTCTCACGGTATATGACAGCCGCCACTCGGCAAGTTGCCCGGCGGTGGGGTCATTGGTTTGATACCGGCTGCGAACTTCCGCGTCGCGCAAATCGCGCATCATCGCCGCGACATCCAAGCCGCTTTCCGGCGCGGCGGCAAAACGAAATTGATATTCCGCCCACAGAAATCCCCAGGAAACCAGCATGGCCAAAAGACAAATCGCGCCTGCCGCGAGCAACCTGCGCGATCGAGAGTAAAGAGCCTCCGCGATCCAGGGCCGCGGCATCCATGCGCGAATCAACACGCTGACGATGAGAATCGGCGCCACAATCAGCCCTGACAATTTCGTTCCGAGACAGATGAACGGAAGAACGAGCACGCCCAGCAAGGACAACATCGAGAATCGCAAACCCATTCGCCATGTCGCGTAGCCCATCGCCAGAAAAGCTGCGGCGAAGGCCACATCATTTTTGGCCAGTGCCGCGTGCCCAAGCCAGTTGGGGTCAATCGCGAAGGCGAACATTGCCGCAACGGCTGCAATCGGGCCGCCGAGTTGTCCGGCCCAGAGCGGAATCAAGATCAAAAGGAGCAACGCGGGCACAAGACTCATCCAGCGCGAACGATTTACCAGATCAACGCCGTGCGAGCCGGGAAGTTGATACATCGCCTTGATCGCCAGACGATCCATCCCCTCCTTCGGCGGCGATTGGGGAAATTGCAGCGCGTCCCTCCCCAGCGGCAGCGCCATCCAATATTCCCAAAGCGGCGGCACATCCGGACTGAGCCGAAAATCCCCGCGATAGAGATTCAGCCAGCCCGTCGCAACATGCAATGGCTCGTCGTAGGTGGCGCTTTTGGTCGAAACCGCGCAGCGGGCAACGAGCAAAAAGACCAGACCTAAAATGGCGCAAAGAATGGTGGCGAAACGTGGTGATGAGCGCGAGGTCACGAGGATTGAAATGTAGAAAGCGGGCGGGGGGTTGTCCATGGACGACGGGGATTCGGAGCGGGTTTGGTTTTGGATGCTCTCTGGGACCGGTGGATGGCCATCCACCGGCTTTCGTGAAGAATGGTGCGCCGCGGACGTTGATTTTCTGACGCGGATATTTCACACTCGTGCAATATGACCACACCTTGGAACGGTTGGTATCACATCACCGTTCACACCTACGGCGCGTGGGTCCGGGGCGATCCTCGCGGCTGGCGAACGCTTCGACATCGCGATCACGTTGAAGGTGACTATAAGAACCCGCCCGCGCTTGGAACTTTCGAGAGCGTGTATGCGGAATCGCTGTCCACAATGAAGCGTCAGCCCGTGAAAATCCGCGGCGACTTGCTGCCATTCGTGCTGGTGTCGATTCTTGAGAAACTGCATTCCGATCAAATCGAAGTAGCCGTCGCAGCGCTGGACGCAAAACATTTGCATGTATTGGCGAAATTCCCCGATCGCAAACCCCGGCATTGGGTGGGCCGCGCGAAGAAACATTCTTCGCACATTGTGCGTGAACAGTCGTTGCGAGCGGAACAAGGCGGTTTATGGGGCCGGTATTGCTACGCCAAACCCGTCGAGGATCGAAAACATCAAGTCAGCGTCTTTCGATACATCCTCGCGCACCAACACCGCGGCGCCGCCATTTGGACGGTCATGGCAAAAGAGAATCACTGATAACGCAGCGCGAAAGCCGGTGGATGGCCATCCACCGGTCTTCGATCACCCAAGCCCCCCTCACTTTCCCGCACACTCCCCCCTCGGTACAACCTACTCGTGGCAATTCTCTGGCGCATTCTCGCAACGCTCTCGCTGGTGGCCCTCAACGGATTTTTTGTCGCCGCTGAATTTTCCGCCGTCGCGGCTCGCGCCTCACGATTGGAAAGTGATGACGGCCTTCAAGGCGCGGCCCGCCTGATCCGGCGAATGTGCCGCGACATCAAAAGACGACTGGGGTTTTATCTGTCCAGTTGCCAGCTCGGCGTGACGCTGGCGAGCCTGGGCCTGGGGGCCGTCACCGAGCCGGCGGTCGCGCAGTTACTCTTGCCCCTCCTGCGCAGGCTGGGGCTGGAGAACACCGGCCATGCCATTCCATTTATCGTCGCTCTTGCCATCAGCAGCACCCTGCACCTGGTCGTCGGCGAGCAGGCGCCGAAGAACTGGGCGATTCGGTTTGCCGACCAGGCGCTGCCGCTGCTGGCCGCTCCGCTGGTGGTCTTCACTTTGATTTTCTATCCCGCGATTTTCGGGCTGAACTGGATCACCCTGCGGCTTCTGGCGTTCACGGGCGTGCGCATCGCCCCCGGCGGCGAGACCCAAACACCCCATACCGAGGACGAACTGCGGGCCATCGTAGCCCAGGCGGTCGATGCCGGAACGATCGGCAAGGGGGCGGGAAACCTGCTCGCCAGCGCCATCGAATTCGGGCAGCTTAAAGTCCGGCAGATCATGACGCCGCGCACCGCGGTCGACTATCTCACCGTGGATCAGCCGATCAATGGGCTGCTGCAGATCGTGCAGAAGAGCGCGTTCACGCGCCTGCCCCTGTGTGACGGCGATCTGGATCATGTGATCGGCGTGGTTCACATGAAGGATTTATTCAACCATCTGAATCTGGTTTCAGGGAAGCTGAAGTTCATCGACGAAAAATCGGCCGACGGTCATGCGGTGGCGATTCCGACCGGACTGCCGGGTTCGGAGGTGCATGTGATCGGATCGGGGGCCATCGACCTTCACAAAATTCGGCGCGATGTACTGTTCGTGCCGGAAATGGCTCCCGTACCCCGTCTGCTTCGGCAGTTTCAAACCCGGCATATTCATCTGGCCGTCGTGGTCGATGAATACGGCGTCACTCAGGGAATCGTAACGCTGGAAGACGTGCTGGAGGAACTGGTCGGCGAGATTTCCGACGAGCACGACACCGTGCAGGCGTCGGATTTTGTGCGCGAAGGAGCCGGCGCGCGCGTCAGCGGCCTGTATCCGCTGCACGAACTGGCCGTAAGAATGGAAATGGGCGAGCTGAAAATCGGCGATGTCGATACTGTCGGCGGCTACATCGTCCAGCAATTAAATCGCTGGCCGCGACCGGGCGACTGCGTGGAACTGGCTGATTACACGCTCAAAGTGGTGAGCGTTCAGCAAAACCGGGTGGGGCAGGTCACGATCCTGTCCAAGCAAGACACCAAGGCCAACGAGGAGCCTGTAAGGTGAGAGACTTTTCGCAGTTGAGACGGCGGTGATTGTTGATTGGTGATTGAATTCCGCCTGCGGCGGTGAGAGGTTGATGTTTTCGGTTTTCATCTGGAACAGCCTGCCATGAGCTGAAAACTGAAAACTTCAAACTTTTCCTTCCTCCTCAATCACCAATCGCCAATCACCAGTCACCAATCACCAATCACCAGTCTACTCACGCATCGCCGCTTCGAGCCGATCGCAAAACCGGCCGCAGAGAATGGACTGGCTGAACTGGCTCTGCAAAATTTCCTGCCCGCGCCGGCCCATTTCATTCAGCACCGCCGGGTCGGTGGATTTGATGGTTTTGAGGAGAGTGATCGCGCCGCTCACGTCGCCGTGCGAAACGTGCCAGCCGACGGGGTGATGCTCAAGAATATCGGAGATGTGCGAGGGGCTGGGGCCGAGGAAAAGCACGGGTTTTCCGGTGGCCATCGCGCCGTAGATTTTGCAGGGATGCACGATGCCGGCCATCTGCTCGCCCAGCGAAATGATATGAACGTCCGCGGAGGTCAGGCTGAATTTGAGATCAGCCAATGGCTGATAGGGCAGGCAGAGTGCATTTTTCACGCCGTTGTCGCGGACAAATTGCTCCACACTTTTTTTCCCAACGCCGCCGCCGACGAACAGGAATCGAATTGAATCGTCGTCCTTGAGCTGGGCCGCCGCGTCGAGCAGGGTTTGCAGCGGATTGGCCGGGCTGTGATTGCCGCTGTACATGATGACGAATTTGTCCGCCAGCGCGTGACGGGCGATAAACGGATTGTCGCCCGGCGCCACGGGATCAAGGCGGTCTTCATGCGGCCACGGCGGCATCACCAGCAGCTTGCCCTTCAGATCGGCACGGGCATTGAGTCGGTCCGCCATGAAGCGATCCAGGGCAACGACCAGCGCCGAGCGCTTGAGAATCCAGCGATTGGCCGCCTCCAAAAACCGCGCCGTGAAGCTGGTGGATGTCAGCTTGCCCATGGCGATGAGCTGGTCAGGATTCAAATCCATCGCCCAATACGCCACCGGTATGCGACGAATCAGGCCGACGATGCAGGCGACGACCCCGATCAACGGCGGCGAAGTGCTGAAAAAAATTCCCGAAACTCTCGGCGTGAATAAGGCCAGCAGCAACGCCTGTAATTGAAACGAGAATGTTCCCAGCGCCCGAACCAGGATGGAACTTTTCCCAAATGACGCGAACGAGATGCGGCGGATATCCACGCCATGCAGCACCTCGCGCTTGGGATAGCGGATGGTCGCATCGTCGTACCCCCAAGCGGAGGCGTAAACGCGCACATCCCAGCCGCGGCGGGCCATTTCGACGGCCACGTCGGTCATGTGCTGCCCAACGCTGGCCGGATCGGGCACGAAGGTCTGGCTGATCACAAGCAGGCGGCCGCGAGAATTAGGCTGTTGGGTCTGTGTCATGCGCGCACATTAGAGGCAGTGAGTTTTATCGTCGCGGAGTTGCATCCGCTGAAGATCGCGGCGATTTCGGATAAGAAGCCCCCGGATGGCCATCTCCGGGGGCCGACCGGAAGTCTGAATTCATCAGTGAATCCCATGCTCACGATACCACTGAATCGTTTTCATCAGTCCGTCTTCCAGCGAAGTCCCCGCGACAAATCCCAGCGCCTCGCGTGCCCGGCTGACATCCAGTTGCCTTCGCGGCTGGCCATCGGGTTTGGTCGCGTCCCATTCGATCTGGCCTGTAAATCCGGCCAGCTTCGCAATCAAAACCGTCAATTCCTTGATCGTAATTTCCCGGCCCGAACCCAGATTCATCGGCTCAGGGGAATCATAACCTTCCAGCGCGGCCAACATGCCGCGTGCGCAGTCCTCAACATACAAAAACTCGCGGCTGGCGGAGCCGGTGCCCCAGGCGACGATTGTTTTCTCGCCGCGTTGTTGGGCTTCGATGAATTTTCGCACCAGCGCCGGAATCACATGGCTGGAATTCAAATCAAAGTTATCGCGCGGCCCGTAAAGGTTCACCGGCAATAAATAGATCGCGTTCATGCCGTACTGCTGGCGATACGCCTGGCACATCACCAGCAGCGCCTTTTTCGCCACACCGTATGGGGCGTTGGTTTCTTCGGGATAGCCGTTCCAGAGATCCTCCTCCTTGAACGGCACCGGCGTGAATTTCGGATACGCGCATATGGTTCCGGTTTGGAGAAACTTCTTCACGCCAAAATGGCGGGCGTGTTCGATCAGGTGCAATCCCATGGCCATGTTGGCGAAAAAAAAGCGGCCGGGGTTTTCGCGGTTGGCGCCGATCCCTCCAACCTCGGCGGCGAGGTGAACCACCACCGTGGGCTTAACCTTTTCGTAAAGCCTGATCACATCCTGCTCGCGCGTGAGATCAAATTCTCGGCGGCGCGGGATGACAATATCGCGGTAGCCGCGTGCCCGCATCTGCTCAACGAGAAATGAGCCGACGAAGCCGGCCCCGCCGGTGACGAGGATGCGGTCGGTTGGTTCAACTTTTCCGTTGGACACGCTCATTTGATCGCCGCGACCTTTCGCTCATGCCGCGCCAGTTCCCAGTCGGCGTCGGTCATCATCTTCGCCAGGTCTTTGAATGTGACCGACGGCTTCCATCCCAGCGTTTTGCGCGCCTTCGAGGCATTTCCCAAAAGCAGGTCCACTTCGGCCGGGCGAAAATATCGCTGGTCGATCTGAACATATTTCCGCCAGTCCAGATTGAGCTGCCCGAATACTTCCGCCACGAATTCCTCAACGCTGTGTGTCTCGCCGGTGGCAATGACAAAGTCGTCGGGCGTGGGCTGCTGGAGCATGGCCCACATCGCCTCGACATAATCGCCGGCGAAGCCCCAATCGCGGCGGGCCTGGAGATTGCCCAGGTAGAGCTTGTCGGCCAGGCCTTCTTTAATGCGCGTGGCGGCGCGGGTGATTTTGCGCGTAACGAAGGTTTCGCCGCGGCGGGGGCTTTCGTGATTAAAGAGGATGCCGTTGCAGGCGAACATGCCGTAGCTCTCGCGGTAGTTCACGGTCTGCCAGTAGCTGAATGCCTTGGCGCAGGCGTACGGACTTCGCGGATAAAACGGCGTCGTCTCGGTCTGGGGCGTTTCGACAACCTTGCCGTACATTTCGCTGCTGGAGGCCTGATAGAATCTAACCGGCATTCGCGTGTCGCGGATCGCTTCCAGCAGGCAGATTGTGCCCAGCGCGCCGGCCTGCACGGTATAAATCGGCTGGTCAAAGCTCACGCGCACATGCGATTGGGCGGCCAGATTGTAGATTTCATCAGGCACTACGCGCGTGAGGACTTCGCGTAATCCCACGCCGTCAACGAGATCGCCGTAATGGAGAAACAGTCGCGCGTCGGGATCGTGGCGGTCACGATAAAGGTGTTCAATGCGGCCGGTGTTGAATGAACTGCTGCGGCGGATGATGCCGTGGACTTCATACCCCTTGGCCAGCAGGAATTCGGCCAGATAGGAGCCGTCCTGTCCGGTAATTCCGGTGATAAGGGCTTTTTTTCGAGAATTGGGCATGGAAATTCCTTGGCCCGCCAATATACAATGAAACACCATGAGCTACAGGCCGCTGATCGCGATTTGTGTTTTTACGCTGTTCGCCGCTGCCACAGCGGCGGCCCAATCCGCCAATCCTCCATTCATTGATCCCACGGTGGTTGGCTACGAAGCACAGATCGCGACCGGGCAGAGCGCCGTGTCGTTGGGAGTAAAGCCCACGGCATCGGCTGATCGGAAATATGTGTCGACGGGGATTCAAGCCACCGATTCCGGCCCCGGCACGTTTACGCCGTTCCAGATATCCGCCCCCCCGGGCGGGCCTGCCGTTTCGGGAACGCCCGCTCCCGCCCCCGCGGCCAAGCCTGGGATGACGAGTCCGGGTGGGCGGCCGGTTTCAGTGCTGGATCGGGTGGGAATGACGTTTTTGGCGCCGCTGCCTTGAGATCACCTTTCAAGTTCCGATATCTTTGGTCCGGCAATGAATTCAAATCTCTTTCCCACGGGAACGTTCTTGAGGTATTTCCATTTCACCAGATTCAGAAAATCCGTTCTCGAAGTTGCATAGGTGATGCCGTTCTGCCGTTGATGTTCGGCAATGGTAAAATACCGGTCTGGATTTCTGGCGGCGTGTAGGATGATGTCTCGCTGCCGATGATTCAATCGACTATCCGAAGTAAACAGGCGTCTTGCGTCCACAACATGTTCCTGCTTGGCGGCGATGTACGTTCTTAGATCCTGCCGTGCCTTTTCGATGATTCGAGCCTTGTACATTAGGAAATACGTGACGTCGAATTCATCGGTTTCGGTGTAAAGGAATGCGCGAGCGTATTTTCCGGGCGACAGATTTATCAATCTGGAGATCGGCAAGTACTCAAACAGCCAATAGCCGGAATGAAGCATCATCCAATAAAACAAAGCGCGGGCCGTACGGCCATTCCCATCGCAGAATGGATGGTCAAATGCGAGCTGGAAATGCAAGACGCATGCAGCAATTACAGGATGAATGAAATCCTTCCCATGCGGCGGACGATTGCCGAAATCGCAGAGAGCTTTCAGCCGATCGGCTAATTCGGAGGCGGGGGGCGGAACATGCAGGATCTCGCCGTCACGATCGTCTATGACCTTGATTGGTTCGTCTTGGGTTCGGAATCGTCCGACCTGGTCAGGAGGGTCAAGGGTCTTATCTGTCAGGATTCTCTGAAGCTCAATCAAGAACTCAGGCGAAAGCGGACTGTTTCGATGTTCCCGGATGAACTGGATCGCCTGATAATTGTTCAGGACCATTTGCTCGCCTCTGCTGCGTGGGCGCCGGCCCGCTCTCAGCATCTGTTTCGCTTCCTGGCGGGTCGTAATTGCCCCCTCAAGCATGCTTGATGCGATAGCCTCTTCCTGAATCGCATTGATAATGAACTTTTCTCGCTGTGATTCGGCTGGAGGGCTGTCGTCGCCTGAAACCAGACCGCCGGCAAGTTGTTGATCAATGAGCATCAATTCGTGCTGGAGAACATCAGGAACGTTGAAACGCAACGGAGCGCGATCATACCCAAAGAGTGGCAGCTTTTTGAAACGCGAGCTTCGCGAGATTTTGGCTGAAAGCCAAAAGACTTCTGGCTTGACCGGTTTGCCTTGAACCCTGAAGCGCAACTTTTGCCAGGGCCAGTAGGAGCTTTCACATCTGCGCAGCAATTCCGCGAGTTCGGGATCCCTCTGAACTTTTCCAATATCCTCCGCGCATTTCTGTTCCAACAATTCATTCCAGTTCGGAGGTGGTTTGGGTTTTCTCATAAATCTATCACTTGTTTATAAATTAAGACATTTTCCTATTGTCGGGGAAGATTTTATGATGATTAACTATTAATATCAAATAAATTGATAGATAATTATGAGCAAGCCGCATATGGGGTGGGGGGGTGGAACCAGCCATTCCCCCTTCTTCCCTTTTCCCACCCCCCATTGTACATTGCTGGTCTTCTCATTCTGGACCAAAAGAAGGAGGTTCCGTGTCTCTGTCGATGCGACGCCGTTCACACTTGTTCACCAGCGAATCCGTCACCATGGGTCATCCCGACAAGGTGGCCGATCAAATCAGCGACGCTGTTCTCGATGAAATCCTCAAGCAAGACCCCAAGGCCCGCGTGGCCTGCGAGACGCTCGTCACCACCGGCCAGGTCGTCATCGCCGGCGAGGTGACAACGACAGCGTACATCGACGCGGCCCAGGTCGCGCGCGATACCATCCGCGAGATCGGCTACACTCATCCCGAAATCGGCTTCGATTTCCAATCCTGCGGCGTTCTCACCGCCATCCACAGCCAAAGCCCGGACATCGCCCGCGGCGTCGATCATGCCGAGGACAACACCCGCGACCAGGGCGCCGGCGATCAGGGCCTGATGTTTGGCTATGCCACCGATGAAACGCCCGAACTGATGCCGCTGCCCATTCACCTCGCCCATCGACTGGTTGAGCGGCTGGCGCTGCTCCGCCAGAACGGCACGCTCAAATGGCTTCGCCCCGATGGCAAGAGTCAGGTCACCGTCGAGTACATTGACGAGCAGCCGGTGCGGGTGCATACCGTGGTCGTCTCCACTCAGCACGATGAATCGGTGCTGGACAAGAAAAAAGACGCTGTCAGCGAGAAGGCCAAGCGCGAGATCATCGAGAAGGTGATCAAGCCCGTGATCCCCAAGCACCTTTGGAACAACGACATTATTTTCCATGTGAACCCCACCGGCAAGTTCGTCGTCGGCGGCCCGCACGGCGATACCGGCCTCACCGGCCGCAAAATCATTGTCGATAGCTACGGCGGACGCGGCGCCCACGGCGGCGGCGCATTCAGCGGCAAAGACCCCAGCAAAGTCGATCGCTCCGCCTGCTACATGGGGCGATATATTGCCAAGAACGTTGTGGCCGCCGGATTGGCTCGCAACTGCGAAGTTCAACTCGCCTACGCCATTGGCGTGGCTCAGCCCGTAAGCGTAACCGTCAACACTGAGAACACCGCGGTGATTCCGGAAGACCAGATCTCCGAACTGATCACGAAGCATTTCGCCCTGACGCCGCGCCAGATCATTGCCCATTTGGATTTGCTCCGGCCGATCTACAAGCGCACCGCCCGGCACGGCCATTTCGGGCGCACGCCGACGGCCGACGGCGCGTTTTCCTGGGAAAAGACCGACAAAGCGGCCGCCCTGGCTGCCGCGGCGGGAATCGGGAAGAAGGCCCGCAAGGCGGGATGAGTCCGTATAGGCTTTTGTGCGAAAATGATCGGGAGAATCTTGTCCGCTGCAAAAAAATCCGGGGGCCAAGGATATTTTTCTTGACTTTGAACCGGGGGGGGGTAAGACGCCACAAATGTGTCATGGTTCGGCTGTACTTTGCTTTCGGCGATTGCCGGGGCAGCGAGGCATTCGATGGCTCGGGGTTCGGTCCTATCTCTGGCGCTTGCCGCGATAATGCTGGCGGCGATCTCCAGTCTGGCTTGGTGGGGCTACAAGTCCTTTATAGTTCGCCATATCTCCCTATCCAGTAGCGCTCTAGTGAAAATTCCAACTCAGGATTTGCCTGGCGGCAAGGCGACCGAGAAACTTCGGACAAAGGTCGCCAAACTGGCTCGCTCCAATGGAGCGGCAGATTTGCCGCCGTCGCCCGAGGCCTTGGAAGCGGTCTTGCCCTCGAGCGTAGTCAAGTGGGTGGCGGCGTGGGAATCTCATGAACTTGAAGGACGCGGCGCGTCGGATGATGAAATGCACGCGCTGCATGAACTGCTTTTAAGCGAAGCGGTCGATCCAGTCGTGTTGTGCGGTCTAATGAGGACAATCGATCTGGTTGACGGCCATGTCTCAACGGATCACATCTACCGCGTCGTAATCGACAAGACAACCGCAACGCTGAACGGAGTGAACCCGCCCAATTCTGATGCCGCGCCGCTGATTGCCGCCATGTGGCCGCTGCATGACATCCTCAGCGATATGCACGCGCACGATGCCGACCGTACTCTGGTCGAATCCCTAAGAAAGTGGGAGACGCGCGGCTCTCCTCACTCACTCATGGTTGATACTCTCTACGCCGAGTTACTTTACCAATCCGGCGACAACGACGCGGCGACTTCTCTACTGACAGATCTTGAACAGGAACGCAAAGCGACAACCAATACCTCCGAGGGAGTTAACCGTCCATTGGACTGGGACATTGCGCTAAGCCTTTCCCATGCAGGACATTACGCGGAGGCTGCGAAGCGATTTGAGGCTGCCGCCCAGCAGCACGCGGCATTCTCGCGGGCCGCCGCGCTCTCAGTCCCCGTCATGCTATACAGGGCCGGACAGCATCCGGAGGCAATCGCCAAATTTAAGGAAGCTTCTGCGACATATCATTTGTCCGCCAAGGAAATTGACGACTTGGCCCACCAAATGCAGGGCGGCTGAATGAGATACATTGCGTCCATCCTGGCGATTCTAATGTTGGGAGCAGCGAGTCCTAGCAGCCGGCCCACGCCAAATGTCGCCGCAGAAATTGCCGACCTGTGGAGCAACGATTCTGCCAAGCGGGCTGGCGCTGTTGAGATGATGAAACATACTATCTCAACGGAGCCGCGCACGGGAGTGACCGAGATATTCAAGTCCCGCGTGCTGGATATTGAGTTGCCTCACTGGTGGAATCCCAACCATCAGTATGATGCTGACTTCGCCGCGATCGCCCTCGCCTGCATCAATGGGCAGCCGGACAGCACGGATCGCGTCCAATATTTCCTGGAAGTTCGTATCCATTCTCTCTTGAACGCCGGCAGGAACCTGGAAGCCCTCGCCGCTGCCAAGAGCTACTTCAACGTGTGCGCGGTGGAGAACACGCTGAAGGCTATCGGTCTGTTGGGCGATTGCCTGGCGGCCGCGTATCCGAGCGATCCGGCCCTGGCGCGCCGATTCAAACTTCAAATGTTGGGCGTCAGCGCTGGTAACAACGTGCTTTCAGCTATCGCCGTTGACGCAAGCGTTTATGATCAAAGTGGGTTCGCGATGATACGCAATCATGATTGGCGCGACCTGGCATCGGCGAATCTACGACTTCTGCAGGATCATCCACAACAAGCAAAGGAGATATTTGATCGCCTCGCCTCGTCCAGCACAGACGCCGTAAGGCCGGCAGGGCAGGAAGGGTTACTTCGGCTTCAAAAGGCCGTGAATCCGCTGGCGGCAAGTTCGGACACCAACTACAGGCCGACCGAATTGAAGTGAACAGCCGCCTCGATGAGAATTTCGACTTGCATTACCGTCGAATTCCTAACACAAAAGGATGGATTGCTATGTCTCTTTGGCAGATGCGTGGAACCGCGATGGGAACGTTGGCGATTTTACTTCTTGGTTTGACCATTGCGATTAGATATGTCAACTCGGTGCCCATTGGAGGGCGTTCCGGCATCACGCCAATGACCGACGTGGAGATGTCGCGCGCCACAGGGCGGAACTGGGGCAACTGCTGGGTCCAGTCATCATCGAACTGTCTTTTACCTCAATCCGGCTGCACCGCGCCGACTGATACCTGTACGGTCGCGAACAATTGCGTTGGCATTTCGGTCAGCGCCCCTTCTGGTCCCGCACCCTATTATTTTTGCTATAACAACGGGAATCCCAGCACCGCATGTACGCAGGACAACGCTACCTGTGAGACAGGGACCCTAAAGAAATGTTCAATGACCGTTGGCGGTGGCTGTGCGGGAGGCAAGACGCTGCCTCCATATGGTTGCGGAGTGAGTAGCACCGTCAAGGACACGAGCAGCCAATATCAATGTCCAGGGTGACACCGGGAATCTCACCGCAAAGCAGCAATTCGGGTGGCACAATGAGAAGCGATTCGGCATTTCTTGCTTTCGTTATGGTTGCCATAGCGGCAGTACAGGCGAGTTTGTGCAATTGGGCGCGGGCGGACAACAATACGATTGAAAAAGTGCTTTCGGAAATGAGTGATTCCGAAGCGAGACTTTTAAATTTATACGTCGATGGCTCAAGTGTTGACGAAATTCTCGTTGACAAGGAATGGAAGGCGACACCGTTGTCATGCAAAATGATAGCGTGGGTTAATGGTATGCCGGGGGGGCCTGCCAAGTTTGACGTGCAGCGCCAAGTAATGCCGTGGAAAGGAAACAGCGCGCCAGCGCCCTATGTTGAACAATCATATATCGTTACCTGGAATGGGCGCGTCGGAGAATATTTGGAAGTTAAAATTGGGTCTTTAGGCAATTGGCACGAATCGACGCGCGCCTGGGTATATTCTAAGCCTCCGCCTCAATTGAGTTACCCGCAGGACGCATGGGGCGCGGTCTTTTCAAGTAATTTTGCGTTCTGCTGGGATTCGAAAACTCTTTCCCAGCACATCGCTTCAGATGTTTCGGAATGGCACAAGCAGCCCGATAAGATTTATTGCGCCCTCGTCAACGAGGTGCTCAACGGTTCGCAAACTATAAAGATTTCAATCGGCAGGCAACACATGGTCCAATATGATTGGTGGATTGATCCAAAGCGAGGCTCCTCACTTTTGCGCTACGAATATCACGCATACCAGCCAGATGGAGGCGTAGCGGATTCATACAGCGGCGAGGTTCTCGAACTTTTCCAGGCGGCACCCGAAGTCTGGTATCCCAAGGAGGGAGTTTACTTCTACTCGCCAGCTGAAATTGCCGTGCTTGACCCAGGTCAAAAGCTGCCGCGCCGAATGCATTTTAAAGCCAACAATGTGGTGGCGAACGATGCAAAATTCGATCCTCACGTTTTCGATCCCTCATTCCCGCCGGGGTATTTTGTGGTTGACAGTGATACTGGAAAAGTGAATGTAACAGGCCCTTCAACCAAGGAACTGGACCACGATCTCAAAGCGGCGGCTGAAGAGGCTGCAAAAGCTTCTGCAATCAACGCAAAATAGCCGATCTCGGCTCATAGCAGGACATTTATGGACCGTCAATCTTTTGGTTCGATCGTGGCTGTCATCTGTGCCTTTTCTCTCTTTTCATGCACGGAACCGCTGGCACGCGGACAGGATTTGGCGCACGACATACCGTCCGGCGATGGATTGCAACAGCCACACTATTTCAATTGTGGCGTAAATGTCGCTGCAATAGTTCTGGATCTGTTCAAGATCGATCTTACCTTGGACAATATCGCCGAGGAATTGAACGCAGGCGATTCCTTTGAAAGGGATTGTTCGATGCAAGACTTGAAGCGAACGTTTGAAGCGTCGGGATTGAGCGCTAAAGGCTTGCGCTTTAGCCATCTCGATGAGTTTACCGCGATGATGACGGCGGGCAATGTTGCAGTAGTGCGGCTTAATTCCGATTCCGGCGGGGAATCGCACGGTCATTTTGCCATAGCGATTGGCGCTAAAAAAGGCATGAACATAGTGGACTGGCCTTTGTCAGTCCGCCTCGTGGCTGCTGCCAATGTTGCCACCGACCCATGGTTTGCTCGTACGACCGGCGAGTTCCTGCTAATTAGCCGACCGCCTGTCGACTCAAGCGGCCCCGACATGGTATTGCCCGTACAGACGCTGAATTTGGGTTCTGTCTCACGAAAAACCAATGAAATCGTGAGCCAATTTGAGGTTCGCAACTACGGTGGAAAGCCATTGCAAATCATTAAGGTGACCGGGCCATGTTCGTGCTTTCTTGGCGCATCCGGTGACCTGACGATCGCTCCTCATTCTTGTGGTCAGGTCACAATACGTTTTGACCGGGCGTTAATGCCGCCGGGCCATATCGAGCGTGTTCTCGCGATTCAGACCAATGACGTAAAACATGCAGCGGTTGCGCTCAAAGTTACCATGGACATCGAAGGCGATCCGACTCCGCAAGCTCCGCCGGAGCCTACCTTGAAGCCGCAAGTTATAACTTGGGGACGCGTGACGGCCGACGAGATCAAGAGTCAGTCTGCCATGCTGACTTTACAACTTCCCCTTGAGCAGGACGGCAAGCCGAGTAAAGTTTCCGTTGACTCCTCATTACCAGCCGCCTCGATAACGCAACTGGATGATAAGGAATATAGGGAAGCGGATGACTCGCTATCCCGTACCATTAAATTCGCGGTCCGGTGGAATTCCCCTCCAGAAGGCGAATTTTGCGGCGAAATTCATTTTGCCGTCGATCGCGGATCCCGTGGCATTCTCAAATTCACCGTGCCGATCAGCGGCGACGCCAGGTAATGGCTCAATCGGCAACCCTCCGTTTTTTGAAACAAGCCGGGAAAAGGGTCTGCCAATTTTTCTGTCGCCGCTTCCATATTCGACCTGCCCACCCTCGAAATTCGAGCGCCAGTGCCAGTCGTCAGGCTCAATTGCAGCCAGCCGACAGAATAATTGGCAGACCCCAGAAAAATCCCCGGCAGATTTCCCTTGGCGATCACCCCCGCCGCTGGTAAGCTTGATCCGGTCGTTCAAACGAGGAAGCGGCTTATGAAGAAGTTGTCGTTGCTATTGCTGCTGGTGATCGGTTCCGGCTTTGTCGGCGGATGCGGTGGAACGCCCGCCTATACCCGCGACGAGCGATTCGCCCAGATCAAGCGTAATTTCGAGATCGATAACGACCAGATCGCTGATGATATCGACCACATGCTCCTGCTGCGGCCCAGCGGTACTCTCAGCTTCTGGAATATTTACCATCGAGAATGATGGCGTCCGATACGATGGCCCGGGAATAGATCCCAGTCGTCGTCTGATGTGTACTTAGGAAACCAGGCGCAACTGCTCGGGGCGATGCTGCCAGGTGTCCAGCCGAAGCCGCTTTTTGCGGGCGAATTCCAGATGGTCGAGGTATTGGCGGAGGGCGTCCTCATCAAATTGGGCGAGAAACGTGCCGGGGACCGTAATATTATAACGGCGGATATCGTCGATCAGTTGACGTTTGTTCATGACTGGCTTACCTTCGATCGTGCTTTGGCGATCGCGTTTTGGTTCCACAAAAGGCGGATCAAACTTGATCGGAAAGTCCCGGCGTAAGACTTGAGCGGCTTTTCCCCATGCCGACAAACTCTCCCCAATTGAATGACATTCCGGCGTCGCCGGCCCCAGCCGACGCGGCGACCGAGCACCTGGTCCATCTGCCGAAGATGAGCGCCACCGCCGGCGTCTCCTCCCAGGAATATGTGGCCATCAATGTCGTGGCGGTCTTCGCCCTGCTGCTTGGATTCGCCGGCATCATGGCGTTCATCAGCCAGGCCATGCTGCTTATCCCGCTGGCGGCGATCATCGCGGGCATCGTTGCCGCCCGGCAAATCGCCGGCAGCAACGGAACCCAGACCGGAATGGGCATCGCCAGTTCCGGGCTGTTCCTTGCCGTGGGAATCTCCTCGTTTTTGATCACTTCAGACCTGACTGATTTTTACGGCCAGCAGCAGGACAAGGCCGCCATCGCGAACCTGTGCCAGCGCTTTGGCGAGGACATGCGCGACCGGACATTCGATTCGGCCTATGGCTTGTTCAGC
>Ga0208589_1000211_pt1 | contig 28467 bp, 28 predicted proteins | sample NGESurshal092012_2_FD_184486 | JGI IMG/M metagenome (GOLD analysis project Ga0208589, IMG submission 184486) | Arctic peat soil microbial communities from Barrow, Alaska - NGEE Surface sample F53-2 shallow-092012 (SPAdes) | ecosystem: Environmental > Terrestrial > Soil > Wetlands > Peat ...
GGCCAGGCGAAGTGGATTTTGGCCGCGAGCGAGACGCGACGACGAAGCGTATTGCAGCCAAATACGCTGAGGAGGAGCAACGAAGCACGCGGCCAAAATCCACGAGCATGGCCCGCGAGACTTTTGCCACAGGCTGCTAGGACGGGGGGAGATTTGCGAGGCTGATTGGATGGGTGAGCTTCTGGTGACATTTTTGATTTGTTCGCATCAGGCGCCGGCTTCGTTGGATGCGGCGCTGGAGAGTATTGCTGCGCAAGAGCGGCGGGGGGAGGCGGAAGTTGTTGTTGTGAATAATGGGTTTGCAAGCTCGCGCGCGGAAGAGTTGCTGGGACGGTACTCGTCGATTCAATTGCGGATGATCAATGAGGCGCGGCCGGGGTTGGGGTTTGCGCGGCGGGCCGGGTTTAAGGTGGCGGCGGGGAAGTTTCTCGTTTTGCTCGATGATGACAACACGATTGGGGCGGGGTTTTTGCCGGCGCTATTGGAGACGATTGGCGGGGACGAGCAGCTTGGGGCGGTGATCGCGCGCATCGAGGCGGCATGGGAAACGCCGCCGGCGGGGTGGGTGGTGGATGTGGCGATGAAGTGTTTGAGCATTAACACCGCGGGGAAATACAAGCCGACGTATGCGGATCAACAATACTGGGCGGCGGGGCAGGTGCCGATGTCGATCCGGCCGCCGGGGGGCGGGATGATTATTCGGCGGGATGCGTGTTTGCATTACATGGAATCGGTGGTGGATGAGGAGCGGATCGGGCTGGCGCGCAAGCCGACTTCTCTGGTGGGGTGCGAAGATGAGGATATTTTTCGGTCGGTGCCGCATTTGAAGCTGGCCGTCCGATATGACCAGCGCCTGCTGGTGCGGCATCATATTCCGCGGAGCCGGACGCGATTGAAGTATCTCCTGCGGCTTAATCTGCAGATGTCTTATTCGTATGGGATGTTGTATGGGTATGTGAAGCCGGAGGCGCGGTTTTCGTATCGGATGGAGGCGGGGAGATTGCTCCGCAATGGGGGAGCGTGTTTGCGCGATTGTGCGATGATGCGGATGCATGTGGCGCAGACGGTGGTGGAACTGTCGCGGGAGATTGGGTGGACGGCGGGGAGATGGACGTTTGAGCGGAAGAAGAAGGCGGCGTAGAGATTGAGTTTGAAGCGTTCTCGCTCAGTATTATCTTGGCTGTTTCACTTCAACGGCATAAACTAATCATTCCGCATGGCACTCATTGGCAAGAACGAAATGATCGAGGCACTTGCGCGGCTCGGCGAACGGGCCTTGCAGCGCGGCGAAGCTGTCGAAATCATTGTACTCGGTGGCAGCGCGATGATGCTTGCATTGGACGCGCGACCATCGACTCGTGACGTTGACGTTGTACTCCTATCGCCCGAGCCGGCAAAGCTGCGCGAGACGGCATCGGTCGTGGCAGCGGAGAAAGGCTGGCCGGCGGATTGGCTGAACGATGCCGCCAAAGGTTACTTGGTTGGGCAGTCCGACGGGCCTATGATCTTCTCGGCGCCCGGTATCCATGCGCGACGGCCATCATTTTAGCAGATGTTGGCGATGAAGCTCTATGCCTGGCGGGACGATGTGGATGTTGGCGACGCAAAGCGAATAATCGGCGAATTAAATGGGACGCGGAGCGAGATTTGGCAGCGTGTAACCCAATTTCTACAACGCGGCTGCGAATTGAAGGCGCAATACGCTTTTGACGATCTATGGGAAGAATCACATGGTTCGACTTGAACAATTGGCAAAGGCGGCGTTGGCCGGGGACGCGCTCCAGCTTCGCGCACTGGTACAGGATTGGCTCAATGAGAATCCTCGAATCAGCGACGCGGCGGCGCCGAATTCTGATGAGTCGGATGTGAATGCAACCGCGGCGGGCCTGGTGGAACTGTTGGCATTGCGATTGGGTCAGGCAGCGCCCGCATGGACCGCGCAAAACGGCGGCGTTGGTAAGCCCACTTTCCTGGTGACGGCGGCCCTGACGATGCCTCGTCTGCGGCAAACATGTGTGACCGAATCCCCCCTGCCGCTTCGGCGACGGGGTCTTCACGCGCCGCCGAATTATCTCTCCTTTGCATGAGTCTTCGCTCTTGTCATGGCGCGGCGCCCAAGATCATCCGCTCCATCAACTTCGCCGCCGTGTCCGGCGTATATCCCACTATGCCGTCGATGTTTTGTCCGACCAATCCTTCCGATATATCCTCGGCGCTGTAGAAAACGGCCAGGCGTTCGTTGATCTCGATCGCGCGCAGGCGCGGCTGCTTTACGCTGCTTAACACTTTCTGGGAATAGGTGCGGTATTCGATTTCGCGGCCCATCATGGGGCGGAGGCCGCGGTTGAAGAATGGGTGTTCGATGGGGAGCGGCGTGTCCAATTGCGAAGCCTGGTCGGGGAAGAGTTTGTCGAGTTGACTTCGTGCCGACACGGCGAAGGGGCGCGAGCCACCGGTGGAGTCGATGATGAGCTTGCCGCCTTGGGCGACGAAGCGTTTGAGGTCGTCCTGCATCGCCGGGGAGAGGAAAAGTTGTTTTGTGCCCGTGAGATGGGCGATGGTGAAGCCGCCGGTGAGGAGGGAGCCGTCGCCGAGGGTTGCTTCGGCGATTTCCAAATCAGTCTGGTCGCGGTTGTGCATGATCGCGGACAGACGGCGCCAACCGCCGGGTTCGGGGTTCCAGTCGCCGGGCCAGATTAGACGCGCGAGTTTGATGGATGTCTTCGTTTGCACCGCGGGATCGGCGCGGACGACATAGGATTCACCCTTGGTGCGGAGATTTTGTTTGTCGGTGGCGTAGAGGAAAATGTCGGCGCCCAGGTCGAAGGCTTCGGGGTGAAGCAGGGGCGAATTAACCTGCCAGGCGGCGCTGAAATCGGCGGCGGGGATCAGGATCATTAATACCCGCGCGCCATTGCTGATGGCGAGTGTTTCCGGCGGATTTCGCCATTGGGCGGCGCGAAACTGCTCGTTGGTGAAAAGGACGTGATCTTTTGGCAGCGGCTGGAAATCCTGCTGATAAAGACGCCGACCGAGGGCGAAAACGGAATCGTTGAATGCCGGTGATCGGCCGCAGTTGCTGTTAAATAAAATGAGGCCGCCGTCCTCAATGAACTGTTTTAGTTTGGCTTCTTCCACGCCGGAAAGTTTGAGAGCCTGATTTGAGCTGACGTAAAGAATCGGGGCGTCGTGCCAGTCGTCGGGATCGTCGGCCACGGCGACCGACTGCCAGTTGAGCGGGCGGTTGGCTTCGATCATGCGGCTGATCCAGCGCGTTAAATGAGCGGCGTCGCGCGGGCGCTGGTTGGAAGGCGTTGGCGAGATGTCGAGCTTGTTCATGACGACGGGCGCGCGGCCGCGATTGAGAAAAATAAGGGCCAATGCAGTATCCGCGACGGGGCCGTTGCCCTGATCCCAGCTTCCGGTTTGGTACGACTGATGTTTCAAAAGATAGTCCGCGCCTTGGGCGTACCAGTCGGTGGAGCCGAGCAAGCGGCGGCCGCTGGCGGCGCCGATGCGCTCGATGCCGTACAGGGCGTAGCAGGGGCGATTGGGCCACTGGAAGGTGCTGGAAAAATGGTCGCCGATCCAGGCGATTCCGCGGTCGATTTCGGGGTCGGCGAGATTGTCGCGGCAATCGAGTCCGGCCGAGGCGCGAAGATAGTCGTCGCTAAGAAACAGGCTGGCGACTCCGGCGGCGGTGAGCGTGACCGATTCGGGAAACACGCCCTGCGGCCGGGCATAGTAACTCCAGGCGCCGTCGGGCAATTGATCGCGGCGCCACGCGGAGTCTACGGCCTTCCAATATTGATCCGGCACTTCAAGGCCCGCGTCCTGGAGCGCCCAGACGCCGAGGACGCCGTACTGGCTGACACTGTGATCGAACAGATGATCGGCCTGGGCCGGGCCGGTGGAGAGGTAGCCATACATTCCGGCGGCGTCCGGCTCGCCGCGCAGCCCGCCGATGAGGGAGCGACCGTCTCGCTGGATGAGCGAGCGCAGAGCGGAACCGGCGGGGAGATATCCCCAGACCTGCGATCGCAATCCCAGGGCGTAGATGCCGTGAATATCCGCCGTTTCGAGGAACCGGATGGCTTTTTGAATGCGTGAATCGCGGGGGTTTTCGCCGCTGGCTAAAAGCGAATAAGTAACCAGGGCGGTGGTTCCGCCCCATTGGCCGCCCTGAGGTTCCCAATTTTCGCGGCCGGATTCGGGGTGGGGGGTTGTTTCCCAGTTGCCGTCGTGATTCTGTTGCAGGTAAAGAAATGCGATACCGCGATCCATGGTTTCCTGGATTTGGCGCGGGGTGATGGCCAGCGCGGGCGTGCCGAGCAGCGCCAGGAACATCGTGCTGATGAACCAACAGCGCCGCTTTCCCACTGGATTACCTCTTGGTTCCCTGTTGCTCAATATTTTTGCAAAACACAATTTTCTAACTTCGGGGCGAATACGTCGCCCAAGGGCGACCGCTAACCGGCGTCTGGAGCGCTATACGGTGGATCGACGGCTAGTTGCCGCGCCATAGGTACATGGGGCGGGGGGCGAGCAGATCGCCCAGGTTGCGGAGGTCGAATTCGACGCCGTTTACTTTGATCGTCGAATCGGACGATTTGGTTTCCAGTCCGGGCAACTTCAACGCCGAATCCGAACTCAACATGCGTTCCAACAATGTTGGGCCCATGTATCGCACAACGCGGGCGCTGGGGGCGCTCGCGAGGTTTTGTGCGTATTGGTAGGCGTCCTGCGCGTAGCCTTTTTTGTCGATGAGGCCCAACTCGATCGCCTTGTCGGCGGTGTAGGCGCGGCCGTTGAATATCTCGCTTTCGTCGCCGTGCAGTTTGCCCTGGCGGCCGGCGCGAACGACGGCTTTGAACTGATCGAACATCACGTCAACCAGGCCCTGCATGTACTGGGTGGCTTTGTCGTTCTCGGGCTGGAACATCGAGCCGAGGTTTTTGTAATCGGCGCCGGTGGAGATGATGGTCGTCTCGTGAACGCCGTACTTGTTGGCGAGTTCGGAGACATTGAAACGCTCCATGAGGACGCCGATGTTGGCGGTGAGGGTTGAAGGCTCGGCGAAGATATAATCGCTGCCGCACGCGACGTAGTAGCCGCCGCTGGTGGCGAGACCCCCCATGGTCACGACGACGGGGACTTTCTTCCTGGTTTTGAACATGGCGAGGCGATGCGACATGTCGTCGGAAGAGGAGGCTGAACCGCCGGGCGTGTCGATCTCCAGGACGAGGGCTTTAATGGTTTTATCCGCTTCGGCGGCGGTGAGGGCTTTGTCAAACTGATCGGCGGAGGCGTCGGTGATGATTCCGGAAATCGGCACGGCGAGGATGGTCTGGTCCTGATCGCCGTCCACGACGGTCTCCTGCCGGAATTTCGCGCCGGCGCCAGTGGCACCGCTGATGGAAGCCATGACCAATAGATTCATGACCAGAAGATCCACGAGGACCAGCAGCAGGATGAGAGCGGCGAGAAAGCGAATGAATTTCCCGCCGCGTTTTTTCATGGCCCAGGGTGGAACCATTCCTGGCGGCCATGCGCCGGGGGGCGGCGGCGGCGAATTCCAACCGGCCCTTCCCCCTCCACCGGGCGGCGGTGGTGGATTGAACGCCTGACTCGGATCGACAGGCCCCTGACCGGGTGGAAGTGATTGGCTCATATTGGTGGTCGCGATTATACGGGCGGCGGAAAAGGACTGAAAGGCCGCGAGGGTGTCGATTACTTCCTAATCTTAATCGTCATCTTAATCGCATTTGAGAGCAGGGAGAAAGAAGAGAAAGATTATGAGCAAGATTAAGATTATGAAGAGGATTAAGATTAGGATTAGGATTAGGATTAGGATTAAGATTAGGAATTTTGCGGGGCTTGGACCATTATTCATTGATCGTTGGCGGGGGCGACTGCGATGCCGAAGTGGGTGTAGGTCACTCTCTCCCGGCCGTCGCTGGGATTATTACAAATGCCGCCGAACTGGCTTAGGAAAATACATGAAGAGCCGCCTTCGTCGCAGAGCATCCCATTCCATGCGCCCAGCGCCTTGAGGACGCCGCCGACTTCGGCGCGGGTGAAGCCTGTGCTGTAGCGCGGCTGGCGGCCATCGACGACGAGCAGATACAAAAGCGAGCCGTGTTGATTGATCGCCATGGCTGTTCGCGGCTGGCGGTAAGACTCGTCGGCGGTCTGTACCCGGCCGTCGATGAGCGCGTCGAGTCTTCCCCACATGACGTTGTACATCGCGGGCGTGGTGGCACGCGGCTTGATTGTCGAAGCAATGAAACCGGGGTGATTGGTTCGGTCGAAATACAAATAGGGTCTGGGGTTGGCGGCCGTTTCCTTGAGCACTTCCTTGCCGTTTTGAATCCATTCGCCGCTCCAAGAACCCAATCCGGAATACGGGTCGGGAGAAAGTCCGGCTTCGCCATTGATGGCTACGGTTAGCTGGTTTTGTTTTGCAAAGACAGAAGTGAGGCTCTTGGAAGCCAGCGAGCCGCCGATGTGAAGGGTCACGCCGGGATGGCTGAGATCGACAATGGCGATGTACGCCTGTGTTAATGGAACGGCGGCGTGAAACTGCACGACATCCGTTGCGGCATCATAGATCAGCGGCTTGAGCGTCAGGCCCTTGAAGGATGCGGAAAGTTCCGATTGCGCCTGCGGCAGGTCGAAGAGAAGTTTTTGGCGCGTTGAAGGTCGCGTGGAAACGGAGGCCAGAGCCTGAATGGTGTTGGAGGCATTTTGCAGGCGCAGGGCGTCAAGCTGCTGTTGCAATCTGGCTAATTTCCGGTCGGCGACGAAAACGAGCGCGATCAGCAACAGAGCCGCCTCAACGATTGCGACCTGCTTCCATCGCCGCCGCAGGATAATTGCGACGGCGGCCGCGACCACAACGCCGGCGGGCAGAAGCATGAACATCGGCAGTTCGAGCAGCCGCCATCCGGTGGCGACTAGGTTGTCGATCAGCGCGTTGACGGTTTCGGCGGTGTTGGACATGGTGGGGAATTTCGCAATAGACGCCTGAAGGGAGAATGAAGGAAGGAAAGGACTGAGTGCTGAGGACTGAGGACTGAGAGGCAATTCAGAAAATGCCCACGATTTATAGTGCGCGCCGAGGTCGCCGGGACGGCATGGCGGGGCTACTTCCATTCGCTATTGAATCACTTTTTTTTCCTTCCCCTTAGTCCTCAGTCCTCAGCACTCAGTCCTAATTTCCTCTTCATTCTCCCTTCAGGTGGATTTCACGATCATTCCCGCCATGCAAACGGTCGCGGTGGTGCCGATCTTCATCAATGCCGGGGCGGCAATATTGCCGACTGTGGTGGCGGCAATCGCCAGCGTGCTGGCGCTGGTGTTTAAGCCACGGGAATTGCTCGCGCTGTGCGCTCGGCGGCCGATTGTTACTGGCGGCGTTGTTGGCGCATTCGCTCTTTGCATTGGCGCGGCGTGGACGGCTTACGATTGGCGAACCGATCCAACGCGCACGGCAGCGGCTTCGATTTCGCATATCGACTGGGCGCAGGTCGCGGTACAGATCATCGCGCAGGAACAAGCGCGAGCTTCTTTGCCGGCGGCGGTTCATGCCGCGGTCGTGCCGGCGACGGAACCCGCAACGCCGCCGAGGACGATCGCGCAGGATTTTGCGCGCACCGGATTCGACGGAAGTTCATCGCCGGTTGGATTGAAACCGTTTTGGACCTTCCGGCCGGAAGACACTCTTTTTCTGGCGCAGCCGGTGGTTTTCGGCGGGCGCATTTACGCGGCGGGTTGCCAGGCCGATCTCGGCGGGTACACGGGTCTGCTGGTCTGTCTCGATGAAAAAACGGGCAAGCCGATCTGGCAGGTTACGCAAGTGGGTTCGGAGTTTTTGCGGGCGCTGTTTAGTTCGCCCGCTCTCAGTGCTGATGGAAAATATTTGGTCATCGGGCAGGGCCTGCATGAAGACCGGGATTGTTCGCTGCTTTGCTTTCAAACCGCCACGGGGAATTTGCACTGGTCCATCAAAACGCCGCTGCATCTCGAATCGTCGCCGGCGGTATTCGGAGACATGGTTGTGATCGGAGCCGGCGCGATCGAAGGGAAGGATGGGGCGGCGATTGGCGATCCAGGGTATGTCCTGGCGGCGCGAATTTCCGACGGCAAAGTTTTATGGCAGCAGCCGGTGAATGATCCGGAAAGCTCGCCCGCGATTGACGCCGACGGGACCGTTTACATCGGCAGCGGCTGCAATGGAAACGCGGTGGTGGCCATCCGAAGCGCGACCGACGAAGAATTGACGCGAAAGAATCTGGAACGCATTGCGTGGCGAACGCCGACGCCGCTGCCGGCGCTGGGGGCGGTGACTCTGAGCGGTGATCTGATTCTCATCGGCACGGGCAACGGCGATTACGTTCATTCCAATATTAATCCGGAAGGAGCGGTCTACGCGCTGGACCGCCGCACCGGCGCGATCCGGTGGCAGAGAACGTTTGCCGACGCCGTGCTGGGAAACCTGGCCTGCCGCGATGGCATGGTGATCTGCCCTTCCCGCACCGGGGAAATCACTTCGCTCAAATTGGAGACCGGCGAGGTTCTCTGGCATCAGGCCATCAGCGGGCATGCGCCGGTGCTGGCTGGTTCGGCCCTTGCCCATGATCGCGTTTACGCGATGAGCAGCGATGGATATCTGGCGGTGCTTAACGCAAAAGACGGGGCGATTGTTGAGAAACTCTATCTGAATGACCAGGCAAAGCCCGGCGCCGGGCTTGCCCTCTGCCCGCCGCAGATCACGGGCGGGCACGTTCTGGCGGGCAGCGAAACCGGCGGATTGATCTGCTTCTTTGGCGCGGGAGGCGCGCAATGAATTCCGCCCATTCAGCGAATCCGTGGATTTGCCCGCTGATCGACTGCCGCGATATCCGCGTGGCCGGGGGCAAGGCCGTAAATCTTGGGCGGCTCATGGGCGCGGGATTCACCGTTCCGGATGGATTTGCGATTACCACACATGCGTTTCAATTGGTGAGATCGCAGTTAAATGGGGATTTGCCGGCGGAACTGATTGAGTCTGTTTGCCGCGCCTATCGCGGTTTGGGCGGCGGCCGCGTCGCGGTGCGTTCGAGCGCCACGTGTGAGGATATGGCTGACGCTTCGATGGCCGGGCAATATGAAACGATTCTTAATGTCGAAGGCGACATCGCCCTGATTCAGGCGGTGCGAGATTGCTGGGCGAGTCTTGAGTCGCCGCGACTGAAAAGCTACCTGGGCCAGCGCGGCATTGATCCGGCCGTGGTCTCGATGGGCGTGGTCGTGCAGACGATGATTGACGCGCGGGTGGCCGGCGTACTTTTCACCGCCAACCCGCGGCGGGGCGGACGGAAGCAGATGCTGATTGAAGCCGCCTTCGGGCTTGGCGAGCGGCTGGTCTCCGGGCAGATTCAGCCGGATATCCTGACACTGGATGCCAAAACCGGAGCGGTTCTACACGCCGGCATTGCGGAGGAATCGGCGTGCCAGAGCAGCAGCGATGTCGTTCGTCTGTGGCAATTGGGGCATCGCGCCGTTGAGGTCTTCGGCTCGCCGCAGGATATCGAGTGGGCCATCGCCGGCGATGAGATTCATCTTCTGCAATCGCGGCCGATCACCACACTCGCGGAGTCCGAGGCGTTTGATCAATGCCTCGACTCGACGCGCCAAACGCTGCAACGCGAACTCGCCGCGGGGCGCGGGCCGTGGGTGATTCACAATCTTTCCGAAACGCTGGCGCATCCGACGCCGCTGACCTGGAGCGTCATGCGGCGCTTTATGTCGGGCGACGGCGGATTCGGCGCCATGTACCGAATGGCGGGCTTTTGCCCTTCGGCGGCGGCCTGTCGTGATGGATTCCTTGAGCTGATCGGCGGCAAGATTTACATGGACGTTTCGCGGGCCGGCGAAATGTTCTTTGAGGATTTCCCGTTTTCCTACGATCTGGAAACGCTCAAGCGTGATCCTGAAGCGGCGCAATCGCCGCCGACTCTTCCGCGCGGGCCTTGGACGCGGCGGGTTAAAATCGGCCGGCAGGTTGCGGAGGTCAACCGGAAGCTGCTGGCCCTTTCGGCAAGCTTCGACCGCGACCTGCGCGACACCTATTTTCCCGAACTCAATCGCTATATCGCGGGCGCGGCCGAGTTGAATCTTCAGACGCTGACGAGCACATCGCTCATCGACTTCTGGCGCGACACCGAGCGGGAGATACTCGACAGCTTTGGCGCCCGCGCGCTGCTGCCGAGCCTGATCGCGTCGATGGCCCTGAACCAACTGCGCGAATTTGTGGCGGAGACTTTCTGGGAAGAGGATGTGGACCGGCTCACGCTGCTGCTCTCCAGCGGAGGCGAAGCCAACGCCACGCTGCTGGCTGATCAGGAACTTTACGAAGTCGCGCAAGGCGAGCGCTCGATGCAAGACTGGCTTGGCGCGCATGGGCATCGAGCCGCGGGCGAATTTGATCTTTCAGCCCGGCGCTGGCGCGAGGATGAAGCGGCCGCCCAGAAAATGGCGGATCGCCTTGGCGCGGGGCAGCCGCCCATCCGGCAGCACCACGCCACCGCCAAAACCGTCGCGGATTGCATGACATGGCTCGAATCGCGGTTATCCAAATCATCGCGGCGTTTGTTCCGGGAGCGCGTTGACCTTGTGCGCCGATATATTCAGTTCCGTGAAGACGCCAAGGATTATCTCATGCGCGGCTACGATTTGCTTCGCGTGGCCGCGGTGGAGGCGGGACGCCGATTGGGGGGTGGGGATGGCATTTTCTTTTTAAGCCGGGGGGAAATGTTTGACGCGCTGCGCGTTGGCTATGCGCCGCTTAATTTGATCAATCAGCGGCAATTGGAATATCGGGCGCAGGCTCGGCTGGAGTTGCCGCGAGTGATGGACGGGGATGCAATTGAGCTTTGCCTTTCGGCGGGGGAAAAGACCCTCTCTCCGGCCCTCTCCCAGAGTACCGGGCGAGGGGAAAAGAGTGAAACACCGGTTGGTCATTCGGCGATGCCTGTCTCCGGCGGGCGCGCGACGGCGATTGTGCGCGTCGTGCGATCGCTGGGCGAAACGGTTGATATTCGCGGCTGCATTCTCGTCTGCGCCAGCACGGACCCGGCGTGGACGCCGCTTTTCGTGGGAGCGGCGGGGCTGGTTCTCGAACGCGGCGGGGCATTGTCGCATGGCGCGGTGGTCGCACGCGAAATGGGCTTGCCGGCGGTTGTGCTGCCAAACGCCATGCGGCTTCTGCGTGACGGCCACACGATTCACCTCGACGGTGATCGCGGATGGGTGGGTCCGCCGAATGAGGCGGGCGCTGTCGTTGTGAACGATTCGCGCATTGAAGCGCAACTGATTCCGCCGCCGGCGGGGGCGAAAGATCGCACCGCTGCCCGCGTGCGGAATATTGCCGCCGCGTTCTGGATCATCTTCCTTGCCGGAATGTTCGGGCTGCCAAAGCAACTGCTTCACGATCCCATTCTGCACCTCCTTGACGCGCTGTTGTGGCCGCCGGTGCGGCAAATCGGGGCGTCCGCCACGGTGGCGACGGTCGCGGTGATGCTGGCTCTGATTTCGCTGCTGGTGCAGAAATTCGCCACGGACAACCGGCGGTTGGTTATCGCCAGGAGTCGCGCCGCGGCGCTGACCAAACAGGCGCGCACCCTGCCGGTTGCGTCGGTTCATCGCATTCAAATGCAGCGACTCGCGGCGGGAGTTCAGCTTCGCAGTTTGTCGGCGGCGATGGTGGCGGTGGGTATTCTGCTCGGACCGCTGATGCTGCCGTTTGTCTGGTTTGAGGCGCGTCTGGATTCCGCCGCGCAAAGTCCGGCCGCGGGATCGGCGGTGCGGATTGTTGCGGCCGTTCAGGGCGACTGGACCAACACCGTGCGAATTGAAGCGCCGGCGCCGATGATTGTTGATGAAGCCACCCCGCGCCAGCGGAGGCTGCCGCCGCTGCGGGCGACGCTTCAGCGCCTGCTGACTCTTTATCGCCAGCCGCCGGCGGTCGCGTCGGAGGCGTGGGAATTGAGCGTTGCGCCGGATCTCAGCCGCACGCAAACCGCCGACGACCTGCAACATTATCTTTCGCATCCCATTCCGGCGCAGGGAATGACATGGCTCATTCGCACGCCGGACGGATATGATGGGCGCTTTGCCGTAACCGTGACCACCGCGAACAACGTCCCGGTATCCATTCCGGTTGTTGTGGGGCGACATTATCCGCCGTCGGAGCGGGTTGTGAGCGGAGGTTCCGGTTCGCCGATACAAAGCCTGAGAGTGGTCTATCCGCCGGCGGCGACGGACGCGTCGAGTTTGGAATTCGGCTGGCTGACGATTTACATCCTCGCATATGTTCCGGCTCTGCTGGCGGCAAGATACGCCTTGAAAGTGGGTTGACTCATGCGACTGCTCGTCATTGAAGATGAGAATGATCTGCTCGAAGCCATCGCACAATCGCTGCGCGAGGAGGGATACGCGGTCGATGAAGCCGCCGATGGACGCAATGGCCTGTTCAAGGCGACCGGCGCGCAGTACGACGCGATCGTGCTCGACCTCATGCTGCCCGGCATGAGCGGGTTCGACCTGCTCAAATCTCTCCGCAAGACTCACAAGACGCCGGTGCTGATTCTGACGGCGCGCGACGCGCTGCCCGATCGGGTGAAGGGTTTGGATTCCGGGGCGGACGATTACATGACCAAGCCGTTTGAACTCCCCGAATTACTGGCGCGGGTGCGGGCTTTGATTCGCCGGTCGGCGGGTGAGGCCAACTCGACCGTCGAACTCGGCGATATCTCCATCGACCTGACCAACCGCACCGTCCGCAAGGCCGGCGAGTTTGTGCCGCTCACGCCGCGCGAATTCGCGCTGGTTGAATTAATGGCGCTGCACAAAGGCAAGCTCGTGACGCGCACCATGATTTACGATCATCTTTTTGACGAAGAGGACGACAGTCTTTCCAATTTAGTGGATGTTCACATCGCCAACCTGCGTAAAAAGCTCGGCAAGGATTTTTTAACCACCCGTCGCGGCGAGGGATACCAGATCAATGTTTAAATCCATCCGATGGACGTTGCAGCTCTGGCACGCGGGTTTGCTCGCGGTTGTGCTCGTGGGTTTCGGCACGGCATCGTATTACGGCATCAGCAGCGCCCGTTATCAAAAGCTGGATGCCGACCTGGCCAGCAGCGTGCAGGTGCTGGCCGCGGGAATTCATCCGCAGCCACCGGGCCGATTCGGCGGGCGTGGCGGGCGTGGTGGCGGTGGCGGTGGTGGCGGTGGCGGTGGTGGCGGTGGTGGTGGTGGTGGTGGGTTTCAACAGTGGCGGTCGCCGCCGGATCAGATGCCCCGCGATCAGATGTCTCGTGATCAGATGCCGCCGCCGAATGACGGAGGGCCGCGTCCGTCTACTGAGCCCTCTAATTTCCAGCCTGGGGCGGGTCGCGGACCCCAGGATCACGGACCCCAGGATCACGGGCCACAAGATCATGGCCCCCAGGATCGCGGCCCCCAGGATCGCGGCCCTCAGGATCGCGGACCCCAATTCGGCGGGCAGTTCAACAATTGGGATATTGCCGACGCCCTGCTCCAGCAATACAGCGACGGCTCCAACCGCACCGACTACTACGCAATATTTGACCGCGACGGCACGCTTTTCCTGACCTCGCGCCCGCAACGGGACATCCCCAATCCCGGCCGCCAGCAGACGCAGAATTTCGGGCCGCCCACGCCGCAGCCGCCGCGCTTCCGCACCCGCGATGACCAGCGCGAGGCATACCTCGACGGCCCGTTCGGCTCGACCATTCTCGTCGGCCGCTCGATTCTTGCGGATCAAGCCGAGCTTCACCGCGTCGGCTACCGCCTTGGCGGCGTCGGAGCGGCGGTGCTGGTCATCGGACTCGTGGGCGGCTGGGCGCTGTCGCTGCGCGCGGTGCGCCCGATTCACGCGATCACCGCGGTGGCGCAGGAAATCTCCGCCACCAATCTTTCGCGCCGCATTGACGCCGCCGGGACACAGAGCGAGCTTGGCACACTTGCCGCCGTGCTGAACAATACGTTTGCGCGCCTGGAATCGGCATTTGCGCAACAGATCCGGTTCACGGCGGATGCTTCGCATGAGCTGCGAACGCCGTTGTCGGTGATCCATACCCATGCGCAGCTCGCGTTGTCGCGGCCGCGCACCGCGGAAGAATATCGCAAGGCGATAGAGACATGCCTCCGCGCCTCGGGCCGGATGAAGGAGCTGGTGGACTCGCTGCTGATTCTGGCCAAGGCCGACGCCGGACGGCTGACCCTGGATTGCAAGCCGATGGATCTGGCTGAAGTCGCGGAGGATTGCGCAGCGATGCTGTCGCCGCTGGCGCATGATCGAAGCGTCACCATCGAAACCAGGCTGGAGGCAACGCCGCTGACGGCGGATGCCACGCGATTGTCGCAAGTGGTGACCAATTTGGTGACCAATGCCATCAGATACAATCGCGCCGCCGGCAAGGTGACGGTGTCGGTTCGCTCCGATGGCGGCGACGCGGTGCTGACGGTCGCCGACACCGGCGTTGGGATTGACCCCGAACATCAGACGCATTTGTTTGAACGATTTTACCGCGTCGATGCCGCGAGAAACCGCGAAGACGGCGGTAGCGGGCTGGGGCTGGCGATTTGCAAGAGCATCATCGAATCTCACGGCGGAAGCATTGGCTGCACGAGCAGGCCGGGGGAGGGAACCTTGTTTACGGTGAGGTTGCCGGTGAGGGAAAAGTTGTCAGGACTGAGGACCGGGGGCTGAGAGGAAATAGAAGGTGGCCTGGGCGGTATGGTCCAATTTATCCCTTTCCGGCGCTCATGCGTCGAAAGTGAGAGGGTTCCAATTGATCTGCGCCAGCTTCCGCAAACGCGCCGCCCACGGGCGGCGGCTAACCAAGGGGATCACCTTGGTTGTCCCGCTCTCCTTGAACTCCCTTTCAGGCACAAGTTCGGGATATTGATTCAGGCTGAGGATTCTCATTGGCCACCCTTCGCCCCTGAAGCTTCGCTTCGGGCCCGGCCTTGGGGAATGCGCGGTTCACCCGCCGGCGGCTTGGCGCGACGGGAATCAATCAGCGCCTTGCGCAGTAGAAACTCGATCTGCCCGTTGAGGCTGCGCAGGTCATCGTCGGCCCAGCGCTGAACCGCGCCCAGCAGAGCCGGGTCAATGCGAAGAAGAAAGGGCTTGCGATCAGCCACGATTAAATCTCATTGATAGATCGAACCGGTGTTCACGACCGGCTGCGCTTCCTTGTCGCCGCAGAGCACGACGAGCAGATTGCTCGCCATGGCGGCTTTGCGGTCTTCGTCCATTTCGACCACATGTTTCGATTGCAGCAATTCCAGCGCATCTTCCACCATGCCGACCGCACCTTCGACGATTTTTTTGCGCGCCGCGACAATAGCGCCGGCCTGCTGGCGGCGCAGCATGGCGGCGGCGATTTCCGGGGCGTAGGCCAGGTGACTGATCCGCGCCTCGACGACTTCGACGCCCGCCTTGACGAGCCGGTCCTGAATCTCGCTCTGCAACTGGGCCGCGATTTCCGCCGTGCTGGCCCGGAGCGATTTCACGCCCTCCACGTGCGCATCATAGGGATACTGCGAAGCCAGATTCCGCAGCGCCGACTCGCTCTGCACGTGAACGTACTGCTTGTAATCATCCACCTCGAACGCCGCTTCGGCCGTGTCGCGCACGCGCCAGACGATGATGCAGCCGATCTCGACGGGATTGCCGTCGTGGTCGTTGACCTTGAGCTTGGCGCTTTCAAAATTCCGCATGCGCAGGGAGACCGCTTTGCGCAGAAAGAGCGGATTGGCCCATTTGATCCCCGGCGTTTTTACCGTGCCAATGTATTTGCCGAAGAGCTGAACGACCTTTCCCTCATTGGGGTTCACGATGAAAAGCCCGCGCATGAAAAAGAGGTCGAAGACGACGACCACCACGGCGGCGATCACAAACCCCGGCGATTGCGTCTGCATAGCCCCGGCTATGCCGCAAAGCGGCGCCCCGACGAGGACGAGCAAACCCACCACCAGAGCCCGATGCCGCCGAGCACGGGTAATTCGCGTTCCTGAATCATTTCGTTCTCCATTTCAGAGATATCGGAATGATATCACTTTGATATAACGGAGTCAAGGGAAACATTCTGGGGAAACATTCTGGCGAAGGCGACCGTGGCAGGGCAATCGCATGATCTGTTTAGGATACGAAAGACCCCCACCCTCTCCCGCAGTACCGGGCGAGGGGGAAAGCGGGAACATGCAATTGCTTTGCCGACAGAACGTTGAAGCGGGTGGGTGTGGTCAGGGAATATCCGTTATCTCGCCCTTCTTGTTCATGGCGAGGTTGGCCAATTTGTCGGCCAGTTCGTTTTTCTCACGGAAGTTGTGCTCAAATTTCGCCTGCTCGAAGCGGGCGAAAAGCGATTTGGCCTTTTCGTAAAGCGGCTTGAGCGCGACGTTCTTCACACGGTATTCGCCGCGCATTTGCTTGATGACCAGTTCGCTGTCGCCGACGATCCGGACTTTTTTGACGCCGAGCTTGAGCGCCTCCTCCATGACCGCGATCAGGGCCTGATATTCGGCCGCGTTGTTGGTGGCGATCCCCAGAAAGCGGCCGATGGTGACGACCGGCGTGCCGTCGGCGGCGCTGACGACGATGCCGATGCCCGCGGGGCCGGGGTTGCCGCGACTGCCGCCGTCAAAATTGAGGGTGAAAATTTCTTCTGACATACAGAGTTTTCAGCTTTCAGTTTTCAGCTAAAGATAGAATATTCACCGCCCGGTCGCCGTAGCGACCTAGAGACGCTGAGGACGCGGAGAAAACGGGGAATTGGCGCAATATAGTTCCGTTTCGGCGCGGCAACAAAATCCGCAAGCCGCGCGCCCTTCGATGAACCTTTAAAAAATCTTCTCGGCGTCCTCTGCGTCTCTAGCGCACTCGCGGGCGGTGAATCTTGAATTTTGCCGGCGATCGGCATTGCGTCTTAGCTGAAAACTGAACACTGAAAACTTCAAACTAATCAAAGCTTTTCGATCTGCCAGTATTCAAGTTCCAATGTGGTCGAGCGGCCGAAGATGGTGGCGAGGATTTTGACCGTGCCCTTGTCGGCAATGACTTCGTCCACGGTGCCTTCGAAGTTCACGAACGGGCCTTCGTTGACCTTCACGCGGTCGCCGGCCTTGAAGCTGGAGACGGCGGAGACGGGTTCTTCCGGGCGTTCGGCGGCTTCGATGATCTTGGCCTGATCCTTGGGGGTCATGGGGCTGGGCTTGCCGTTGGAGCCGATGAAATCGCCGACGCCGTCGGTCTCCTTGATGGTGAACCAGACTTTTTCGGGGATCATGCCGTTTTTGTCGAGTTCAAGTTCGATGAAGACGTAGCCGGGATAGAGCTTGCGGTCGGTGTCACGGCGTTTGCCATCCTTGATAGAGCGGACGCGTTCGACGGGCACAAGGATGCGGTTAACCTGGGCTTCGAGGCCTTCGATCTTGACCTTGCGGACCAGAGTCTCGCGGACCCGGTCCTCCTTGTTGCTGGCCACTCTCAGTGTGAAGAATTGCATTCGATTACGCTCGTCCGATCAAAGTTTGCAGTGAATAGAGACGGTCAGTACTTGAGGACGCCGATCGCTCTAAAGAACCATGCGAAAAATAAGTCCGCGAGAAACAGGAATATTGCGATCACAAACATGAACAGGATGACCACTTTGGTCGAGCCCATCAGCTCCGCCCGGCTGGTCCAGTTGACCTTTTTCATTTCGCTGTCGGTGGCGATGAGGAAGTCCACGCTGACGGGCTGGTTCATGAAATAAAAGATGCCGACGGCATAGGCGATAAAGAAGACGGTGGAGGCGACGATTCCGCCAAAATCGCCGAGATTAAATGTGCCGCGCTCGTTGTAAATGAAATCGACGGTGAGGGCGCCAATGAGTGCGGCGCCGCCGACGGTGCCCATGCGGGTCCAGTAGCCCTGGCCCTTTTTGCGGATAGTGAAGAAGCTGCCGCCGGATGGACTGGTCGATACGGGTCCCCCGCCGCTACTGCCGCCGGTGGGGGCGGGCATATTGGGAGGACGCCGCGCGGGGGATGGATATTTGGGCGGGTTTTTGCCGCCGGACTTACCCGGAGGCGCGGGCAGATCGCCCGCATTGGGCGAGTTGCCGGCGTCGTTGTCGTTGGTGTCCTGCATCAATGTGCCCATCGGGCCGCGTCCTTTGAATCCGAAATGCGAACAAGCGGCCCTGAGCTGCTTGGAGCGTCGTATCGTCTGGCAGAGAGAGTCGCCTGAGCCACAGGGAACAATCGTCCGGTGGGCTATTGCCCGCCCCGCAGATCCCCGCCGTGTATTCACGGTGGGCTAATCCAAGCTTCTGGCTCCAAACACGCCAGGAGGGACTCGAACCCCCAACCTGCCGCTTTGGAGACGGCTGCTCTACCAATTGAGCTACTGGCGTACACTCACTTACGCTTGATCTTATGTAGCGAGTGGCGACGCAGCCGCGGGCAGAACTTCTTAAGCTCAATCTTTGGCGCTCCGCCCACGACCTTCAACTCCGTACGGTAGTTGAGATCGCCGGTCTCGGTGCATTGCAGCCAGACCATTTCGCGGTTTTCTTTGGCCATATCGTTCGTTACCGCACTAAGGAGGCCTCAAAAAGGCCTCCATCGCCGGCAACTCCTTTCATTACGCCAGAATCTTGACAACCACGCCCGAGCCGACGGTTTTGCCGCCTTCTCGAACGGCAAATCGCAACTTTTCTTCCATGGCGATGGGTGATCCCAACTCGACTTCCACGGTGACGTTGTCGCCGGGCATGACCATCTCGGCCCCGCCGAGCAGCTTGGCCGCGCCGGTGACATCGGTCGTGCGGAAGTAGAACTGCGGACGATAGCCGTTGAAGAACGGCGTGTGACGGCCGCCTTCTTCCTTGGTCAGCACGTAGATTTCGCCCTGGAACTTGGTGTGCGGCAGGATGCTCTTGGGAGCCGCCAACACCTGACCGCGTTCGAGTTCTTCTTTTTCGACGCCGCGAAGAAGGACACCGACGTTCTCGCCCGCCTGACCTTCATCGAGGGTCTTGTTGAAGGCTTCGATGCCGGTGACGACGCTGGTGCGGGTGGCCTTGAGGCCGACGATTTCGATGGTGTCGCCGATCTTGGCGCGACCGCGTTCGATACGTCCGGTGCCGACCGTGCCGCGACCCTTGATGCTGAAGACGTCTTCGATGGGCATCAGGAACGGCTTGTCGATTTCGCGCGTGGGGATTGGGACGAATTCATCGAGCGCCTTGATCAGATCATCGATGGGCTTGCAGGCCTTGTCGTCCTTCGGATTTTGAAGGGCGGGCAGGCTGGAGCCGCGGATGATCGGCGTGGTGTCGCCGGGGAATCCGTACTTGGTCAGCAGTTCGCGGACTTCCATCTCGACGAGTTCAAGAAGCTCGGGGTCGTCAACAAGGTCGATCTTGTTGAGGAAGACGACGATCTTGGGCACGCCGACCTGGCGGGCCAGGAGGATGTGCTCGCGGGTCTGGGGCATCGGGCCGTCAGCGGCGGAGACCACCAGAATCGCGCCGTCCATCTGGGCCGCGCCGGTGATCATGTTCTTGATGTAGTCGGCGTGGCCGGGGCAATCGACGTGGGCGTAGTGGCGCTTGTCGCTCTCGTACTCCACATGAGCGGCGGCGATGGTGACCGTCTTGGTCGCATCGCGTTCGGTGCCGCCCTTGGCGATGGACTTGTAGTCCTTCGCGGTGACGTTGGCGAACTTGGTGGCCGAGCGGGCGCTCAGCGCAGCAGTTAGCGTGGTCTTGCCGTGGTCGATGTGACCAATAGTGCCCACGTTCACATGGGGCTTGTTGCGTTCAAAAACTCCCTTAGCCATGTCGCAAACCTCCAAACAAGAGTCTGTCGCCGTTTCAAAAAGCTGGCACAGGGGATTGAACCCTGGACCTCCACCTTACCAAGGTGGCGCTCTACCGCTGAGCTATGCCAGCGACGAGCCCGATCCCAATCCGCCGGCATTGGCCATAATTGGCGCAGACCGGAAGCGTGGAAGGGGGGAAAGTATAAATCGCATCTGAACAAAGTCAATCACGCGGTAGGCATCGGCGAAAAATGGTTCAATCTCCCCGAAAAATGAGGGATTGTCTTATGGGACGGAACGCGGGGGAATATTTCTGAGGGGTATTTCAGGCAGCGCGGGTGGGTTTTGAGGGGAGATGGCTTGGGTTGGGCACTTGGTGGGTGAACGCGCCGCCCAAGGGCGGCGGCTAATCGGCGGAGGCAGCACGACTTTCACATTTGGAATGGTGTTACATAAATCAATTGGTGTCTGCCGGCTGTCGATGAATAATGAGAATCTCCTCAACTCCCCATCCATCGTTGTACAGAACCGCCGACGTGGGCGGACCGATCACGCGATAGCGCGATCTTACTTCCGCGGGCAGATGCGACCAGCCGGCGTCGGTGATTACCGCCCAGGCAGGCGGGTTCTCGGCAGCCAGCGCGCTCAGATCAACTTCTCGCGCGCCGCCGCCCTGATAGAACGCGAGGCTCGGCTCGCGATAATCGAGCATGGCCACCGGCGTATCGCCGCCGGCGCCAAGGCTTACCAATCGCCCCCCTACCGTGCGCGACGCCATCAGTCCGCCGATGGATGGCAGAACAACTGCGAGCAATACCACTATGAGAACGGCAAATCCGCCCGCCATCGCAAAGGCGGCGAAGGCCACCCGCCGGCGAATGAATGCGATTGCGACGATCAGCATGTAAATCGCCGCCAGCAGAGCGAAGACTGCGGCCAGCAACTGCGGCGGGCTGTTGATTTTGTGATTGATGAACATCGGAAGCGAGCCGATGACCAGCGAGGCGACGGCCCAAATCGCCACTCCAACCAAAAAACCGGGCCGCTTCAGGTCATCGTCGCGCCGCCCGATTTTCGCGCAACTGCCGCGAATCACGGCCTCCGCCGCGAGAATCGCCAGGCCGGGAAAACTCGGCAGGATATAGAACGGCAGCTTGTTGCTGACCAGTTCCATCACGAGCCACGGCCCCAGCGCGGCAGCCAGGGCAAAGCGTATGATCGGCCGCCGCTGGTGAACCAAGCCCATTCCGATCGCCGGTGGGAGAATCAAGCTCCACGGGAAAAACAATCCCCAGATCAGCAGAAGATAAAACCCCGGCCAGTGGGAATGGCCTTCGGCGCCGGATGACGCATACCGTCCGGCGCGGTTCAGCAGGCGCGGCAGAAAATCGGGGGCGCGCTCGTGGACCAGCCATAGCCAGGGAGTCACAAGGGCCACGACGATCAGCAGGCCAATCAGCGGCCGCATTCTTCGCCACCATGCAAAGGCTGATTTCCAGGTCTGACCGCCGCGTCTATCCAGAACAGCCAGCACGAACAACATTCCCAGATGAATCGCCAGAACCAGCGGGCCTTTGGTCAGCCCGGCGAGCGCGATGGACAGCCAGAGCACAACGGTGATGGTTAACGACGATCGCGAATCCCGCCAGATCCGGTAGATGCAGATTTGCCCGATGAAAATCCATAGCAGCAGCACGGCGTCAGTGTTGGCCATTTTCGCCGCGGCGATCGTGAGCGCGCTGGTGGCGAAAATAATCGTCGCCCAGATGGCACGGCGTGGCCCGGCTACGCGCCACATAAAAATGGCCAGCAGCGCGGTGGTGAGGAAAATGGCGCCCGCCGACGGCAGGCGCGCGACGAAACCCGTTTCACCGAACGCGCTCATCGCGGCGGCCTGACACCAATAAATGAAGGGCGGTTTGTGGGCGCGAAGATCCCCCAGAAATCGGGGCACGACCCAGTCGCCGCTGTGCAGCATTTCGCGGCTGCATTCGGCATAGCGCGGTTCGTCGCGGTCCCACAGCGGAACGAGGTTGTTGCCGATGAGAAAGAGTCCGCCCGCCGCGATGAGCAGCGCGATCAGTCGCGGGCGATAAGCAGTACGCGGAAGCATGTGAACGGAGGCATCCTACCAATTCGGATGAAGCGCGACGAAGAACCACCAGCAGCCCCCCGCACAGGCGTACCCCAGGGCGATGCCGCCCAGCACATCACTCGGCCAATGCGCGTCGAGCAAATACCGGAGGACGGCGCAGATTATGGCCAGCGTCCAGAAGGTGGCAGCCGCCTGCGGATACATCCACGCCAGTCCGGCGGAGAGCGCAACGGCACACGCGCTGTGGCTGGACGGAAAGCTCTCGCGTGAATTGTCATGACGTAAATCGGGGCCGAGGAATTTGCCGGCCTTTTCATAGCCGGGCCTGACTCGGCCCAGCGAGCGTTTGAGGATCATGGCAACAAAGCTGGCGAGGCAGACCGCGATGACGGTGGGAACCACTCGGCCCTTGCGGTCACGGCTGGGATCAAGCTGCCAGACCAGCACCGCAACCAGGGCGGTGCAGACCATCTGCCCGTATTGAGCGAGGAAGCGAGTTTCGCGTTTGACATCGCCCTTGAACGAAAGCCGCGGCGTGACCCGAAAGCCGAGCCGCTCCAACAGCATCGCCAGGGCGGCGGCGGCGAGAAATGTCGGAATGACCCAATTGTGCCAGATCATCGAGGCGGGGGGAAAAATAAGGGCGATTGCGGCAAAGGTCAAAAGAGCGGGGGCGACCGTCAATCAGGGCTGACGCTCAAGAAGTCGCAGACGCTCGTCCACCAGCTTGTGAGAAATCCAGAAATCGGTTTGCTTGACCTTATCAAACGCTTCCTTGAGGGCGATTCGCACTCACCAACTCCGCGGCAACCTGCGGGGGAATAATGACCGTGCCAAATAGCGCCGGCAGTACCTGCGCATGGCCGATGTTGTTCAAAACAATGAGCGGAGAACTATCTGCGACAACAATCATCAGGAACGTGCCCGTCCGAATAGGCTATCGAGCGTTTGCCGGTCGGCTTCAAGATCTTCCATGGTGAGAGAATTCTCGAAAACATAGTGCCGATTCAAGTAGGCATCGGTTTCAAAACGGTCTAAACTGAGAGTTCTCGACAATTCGTAATGCGAAAGCATTCCTTTTCGGAACAGGTCAAGTGCAACCGTTTCCGTCGCATCAGCATCAAGACGCGGAGACTGAGCCCGCAATCGCTGCTCAACATCGGGGGGGTAATTGAATCGTCAGGGCCATGAACAACTCCACGTTCGATTCTACCACTATTTGAGGACAAAGACACTTTTTCAATTCCGCCCGCGATATCGACACCTTTCCCGCTCGCAATTCATCCCCCATAATCCATACCCATGGTCCTCGCTGAAAACTCCGCGGGATTTATTCTCTATCGCGCCGGCTCGCCGCGTGAGTATTTGCTGCTGGATTACGGCCATCACTGGGACTATCCAAAGGGACACATTGAGAAGGGCGAAACGCCGCTTGATGCCGCCGTGCGCGAATTGAAAGAGGAGACCGGCATCGCCGACGCGCGGGTCGTGGAGGGTTTTGCCAGAAAGATCGGCTACTTTTTCCGCCATAAAAAACGGGGACTCGTGCGGAAGTCGGTCATATTTTTCCTGGCCGAGACAAAAGCGCGGAAGGCAAAACTCAGCGACGAACACGTCGATTTCGCGTTTCTTCCTTATGAAGAGGCGATGAAGCGATTGACTTATGCATCGGCGCGCGAAGTTTTGCGTTTGGCGGAGGAGTACTCGGAGAAGTGGTCAGGACTGGGGACTGAGAAGAAATCCTAATGAGTTTGAAGTTTTCAGTTTTCAATTTTCAGCTAAGACGGGCTACCTTTAGCTGAACACCGAAAAATCTTTCTTCCCTCTCAGTCCTCAGTCCTGAGCCCTCAGTCCTCCCTTAAGGTTTTACCGGTTGTGTTGAGACCGCGTGATCATCGAGGGCCGCGGTGAACATTTTCTGTTTTACGTCCTGCGCCGCGTCGCCGGCGGTTTTGTATTTGCCGGCAAGGACGTCGTCGGTGCCCTGGCGCATGGCCTTCACCTGTATCTCAATCTGATGGGCGTTCTGCTCCAGCGTCGCGTCAGGCTGATCGCCCTGGACGAAGAGGTCCATCGGCAGGAACCATTTGCCGTTGACACGCTTGAGTGCAATCGGAACCGCCTGGGAACTGAGCATCTGAACCTTGGCGGTCTCGCCGTCAATCAATTCGATGGAATGGTCGATCATGTCCAGCACTCTTGGCAGGTCGTCCACGCCTTTTTTGGCCGGATCAATGTTCTGCCAGTTTTCGGGAAATTTTTTGAATAGAGCGGCGGTGAATTCGCGGCTGGCGTCGGTCTTGTCGGCGATGGCGTCAGCGATTTTTTCCTGAGCGGGCGTCGTGGGAAGCATGACCTGCCTGAAGACCTTGCCGTCGCTGGTGGCCTCGGCGGAGTAAAAGACCTTGATCGTGCCGCGCGGCGTGGATTGATCGACCGCGATGGGCTGCGTGGCGGGAGCGGTGGTCTGGGCGGCGGCCAACGAGGCCAGCAGCAGGAAGGCGGATAGCGCGAGAACACGAGATCGTGATTTCATTGATGTCTCCGAAGTTCGACTCTGCGGACGAATTTCAATCCTTTTCGAGAAACAGGCCCGGCTCAACGCTGAACCGTTGCGAAAGAATGAGCACATGGGTTTTGCCAAGGCGTCGCTTGCCGTTCAAAATCGGGCTCGCCAGACTCCGACTGCCCAAGAGCTTTCCAAGGTCAATTGGCTTCATGCCATTTTGTTCCTTGAGATACTTTAGCGCATCCAATGGCTTGAGGTCCTTGACCTCGATGCGATGGCGCGTCTGTTCGTAATCTTCGACAAATTGGGTGAGGGCGTCGAGATATGCCGCTTCACCGGCGTCCAGCGAGTTTTCATCGCGAACGGCCAGCGGCCGCAGAAACGCGATGGCGGAATCGTATTGGCGCTCATTTCGGATCGGCCTCAGGGGAAACCGGCGGACCAGGTCGAAGTATTTATCGGTTATGGGACGGGCAATCGTTTTCATAGGCGGTCTTAAAACGTTTCCCGGACAACTCTATATAAACATCCCCGCGTCCACGCCGAAGCGGGTGGCGAGTTTGCGGGCATGATCCGCGGTGATGGGACGGCTGCCGCTTAGGATCATGGAGACCGCGCTCGGACCTACGCCCAAAATCTGCGAAAGCTCCGCCTGTTTCAGATCATGCTCCGACATTAAATGACGCAAGACATCCAGTCCGGACGCCTCGGGTTGGGAAGCCTCTTGCCGAGTTTCATAATCTTCAACCAATCCGGCGAGCACGCGCATATAATCGCTCTCGCCGGGATCGACATGAGTGCGGCCAAACAGACGGTCAAGAATTTCAGTTGCCGCTTGAAGCTGCGAACGAGAGGTAATCGGGCGCAGGGGAAAATCACGAATCAATTCGAGATAGCGAGGACTGGGCCCGGAATTATTGCTGCGGCGTTTTGAAAGGGTCGCGCTCATAAGGTCTCCTTCCATGCATTCTTATCGTATTCAGCGTGAGTCACAAAGCGTAAAACATAGAGCATCGACCACGGGTAGTGAATCGACACGATCAGGCGGTACTTGTTGCCGCCGATGTTGAAGATCGTCACGATTCGTCCGCTTGCGACTTTCGCCGCATCCGCGCTGGGCAATTGGGCGCGTACCTCCGGTATGCTCCGCCATCGCCCGCGCTTGGCGATACGCAGCCACGCGAGCAGCGACGATGCCGCATCGGGGTATAACGCGGCATATTCTCGGACCCGGCTGGGCTTGACGACCCTCATGAATACTTCACTATATGTGAAGTGCAGGGAGAAAACAACCGAAATCGCGGATCAAATCGCGGGTACTCGTTTTCGACGCGGTGACTGTCCGAATATTTTGTCGTTGTGATATGTGATATATTTTGCATCTACCGTGTGCTGATCGGCCTTGCGGAGGTTGCCGATATCAATCTTTATGACGCCAAAATCCAACATCACATGACAATTGGGACAGACGCACAGGATATTGCTCGGCCTATCGGAGCCATTGTGAGGTTTGCCTAGGGGTTGGATGTGATGAGCTTCTGCGTACAGTCGGCCACCTGGAAGTCGAATTGGCCGGCCGCTATTCTCGTCACATAATTGGCATTGAAAACTGTGCAATTTCTTTACGTTCATCGCATATTTGGTCTCGCGGAGAATGCGATACTCCACAATCTGGATTCTGCCCGGAGGCCTATCATGATCAAATGCCATTGGAGTTTCGTCGGCCGCCGCGATCTGACCCAAAACCTCGTTCACCTCCCGGCGCTCATCATCGGCTTTCGACACGGCGAGTAATTTGCGCTTCAGCTCGCCCGACTCTCCTCGCAAGTAATCCAAAATCATGCGATGAAACGGCCCCGTCTTGAATCGATCAATAATAAATACATTGACGGTTTGGGATTTGACTCCCAGTTTGCGTCGCCTCTGATTCCATCGCGATTTGGCAATCTGTTCGACGCATTGCGAATGCAATGATTCGACATCTGAAAGTGTTGGATGTCGAGGTGAATTGCCTCGAATGAATCGCACAATTTCAAGAGTGTCTTGTAAACCAACGCGCACATTGACCTCGTGAAGATCGACGATCGCAAACTTACCGTTAAGTATTCTCTAATCCGTTCACTCCCACTCAATCGTCGCCGGCGGTTTCGTACTAATATCATAAACCACCCGGTTCACGCCCCGCACCTCGTTAATAATCCGGTTGCTCATTGTCGCCAGCACGTCAAACGGAATCCTCGCCCAGTCGGCGGTCATGAAATCCTGGCTCTCCACCGCCCGGATGGCGATCACGCTGTCGTAACTGCGGGCGTCGCCCATCACGCCCACCGTGCCAATCGGCAGCAGCACCGCGAAAACCTGCGCCGTCTTGCGATAGAGATTCGCGGCGATCAATTCCTCCAGAACGATCTCATCGGCGTCGCGTAAAATCCGCAGGCGCGGTTCGGTGACTTCGCCGATGATGCGAACCGCCAGGCCGGGGCCGGGAAAAGGATGCCGCCAGACGATTTTTTCCGGCAGGTTGAGCATCTCGCCGACCTGGCGGACCTCGTCCTTGAATAAATCACGCAGCGGCTCGACAAGCTCAAAGCCGAGTTCGGCGGGCAGACCGCCGACATTGTGATGCAGCTTGATATTGGCCGTGGAACCGGAAAGTCCGTGGCCGCTTTCAATGACATCGGGATAAAGCGTGCCCTGCGCGAGGAATTTGGCGCCGCTGATGGAGGCGGCTTCACGCTTGAATGCTTCGATGAATTCGCGGCCGATTGCCTTGCGCTTTTGCTGGGGATCGGTGACGCCGGCGAGCGCCGTGAGGAATTCCTTCGATGCGTCGGCGACGCGAAGGTTGATGTGAAAATGGTCGCGGAAGGTTGTCTCGACCAAATGTTGTTCGTTTTTTCGCAAGACGCCGTTGTCGACGAAAATGCAGACGAGTTGTTTGCCGATGGCTTTGTGAAGAAGAGCGGCGACGACGGCGCTATCGACGCCGCCGGAGAGGCCGCAAATCACGGTGGATGAGCCGACTTGTTTCTGAACAGCCGCCACGGAGCGCTCGATGAACGAGCCCATCGTCCAGTTGCCTTCGCATTTGCAGATTTCGTAGATGAAGTTCTCGAAAATCTGCAAGCCGCGCGGCGTGTGCGTGACTTCGGGATGAAACTGCACGCCATAAAACGGGCGGGTTTTGTGACGGGCGGCGGCGAAGGGGCAGGTGGGGGTTGCCGCCAGCGCGATAAAATCAGCGGGTAAATCGTGGACCTGATCGCCATGGCTCATCCAGACGGTGGTTTCCTGCGGCAGGCCTTTTACCAGCGCGTCGGCGTTTTCGGGAATGGTCAGTTTGGCGCGGCCGAATTCGCGGGCCTTGGCGGGCTTGACGTTGCCGCCCAGAATCTGGGCGCCGAGTTGCATGCCGTAGCAGATGCCGAGGATGGGGACGCCGATATCGAAAATCGCCGGATCACAGCGCGGCGCGTTGGGTTCATAAACACTGGCGGGGCCGCCGGAGAGTATGATTCCCTTGAGATTCAGCGTTTTGAGTTTTTCGGCGGAAATATCCGGCCGCACCAGTTCGCTGTAAACGCCCAACTCGCGCACGCGCCGGGCGATGAGCTGTGCATACTGAGCGCCGAAATCCAGGATGGCAATGATCTCTTCTTGAGGCATCTGACAATCATGGCAATCCGCACAACGCTTGTCAAAGGACCGCTCTACCATGCACTTGTCGTAATCAGGGAATCGCGAACAATAACTTATAATCGCAAGACATTGAGTAAGTGAGATTGAATTTGCATTCCTTCCTTCGCGATCTTCGCGCCTTCGCGGTGAATCGGATTTATGAATTGCCAGCAGAGACAATTTGACCGCAAAGGCCCCAGCAGCCTGTGGCAAAAGTCCCGCGCGGCCAGGCGAAGTGGATTTTGGCCGCGAGCCAGACGCGACGACGAAGCGTATTGCAGCCAAATACGCTGAGGA
>Ga0208589_1000212_pt1 | contig 28420 bp, 26 predicted proteins | sample NGESurshal092012_2_FD_184486 | JGI IMG/M metagenome (GOLD analysis project Ga0208589, IMG submission 184486) | Arctic peat soil microbial communities from Barrow, Alaska - NGEE Surface sample F53-2 shallow-092012 (SPAdes) | ecosystem: Environmental > Terrestrial > Soil > Wetlands > Peat ...
GCTGCTGCGGCGGCGGAGGCTGCTGTGGCTGGGATTGCTGCGGCTGGCCGTAGGGCGCGGACAGCGGCGGCTGGTACTGCTGGCCGGGCCCGGCGGGAAGCTGGCGCTGCGGCGGGCCGGGCCGCGGGCTGTCGGACGCCCCCCCGTTCTGCTGCTGGCTGCCCTGACCGTGCTGCGGCAGGCCGCCGCCGCGCGGAAGCTCACCGGCAGCCGGGCCCTGGGAGGAATGTGAATGCGGCGCGAACCCGTTCGGGGGCAGGCCATTCTGGGCCAGCCCGTTTTGCGGGAGGCCGTTGTTCTGGGGCAGGCCGTTCTGGGGCAGGCCATTCTGGGGGAACGCGTTCTGAGGCAGGCCGTTCTGCGGCAGGCCGTTCTGCGGCTGTCCAGGTGACGACAGAGTGCCGCGGAGCGGCTCCGGCATCTGGTACTGCTGGGACGGCATCCTGGCCTGCTGGTCATCGGCTCGCGGCTGGCCGGCCTGCGGGCCCTGACGGCTGGAGTCGCCGTTGGCGGGGACGCCCAGCAGTCCCCGGCCGAGGTCCTGACCTGGCTGCCCGGCCGGCTGATTGTGCGGCTGACTGTGCGGGCCCATGGGATCGCGGGCTCCGGAGCCGGACGCCGGAGCGTTGCCGGCGCCCTGGCTGGTGCCGCCCGCGTTCGCCGGGCCCTGGCCGGTGAGCGGAGGGCCGGCGTTAACGGGCGAGCCGGCATTGGCCAGGCCGGCCGCGGGACCGGCCGTGCCCGGGCCGGCGGAACCGGGAGTGGCGGAACCGGGGCCGGTCGAGCCGAGGCTGGCCGGACCGGGATTAGCCGCACCGGAACCGACGCCATTAGCGCTGGAGGACTCCAGGTCAGCGGCACGAGGGCTGGATCCCGTCGCCCCGGCCAGGGGATGCATGGCCGCGGGGTGCATGGCCGCGGGCTGTACGGCCGGCTGGGGCCCGGTCTGCCCGGAACCGCCGATCGGCAGGGCCGTCCGCGGGTACTCCGGAGCCGTGGGAGCCGGATACAGCGATCCGGGGGCGGTCACCCCCTGGGCCGTCACGGGCTGCGGCTGCTGTGCCTGCTGGCCAGCCTGGCTGCCGGCGCTGTGGACCGTCTCGCGGTCCCGGCCTGGGTAGCCGCCCGTGACGGCGGCCTCGTCATCGCGGGCCGACGGCTCGGCCCCCGGGATCAGGTCGACGTAGGGCCGCAGGTGACCTGCGGCGATCTCGATGATGTCATCGCATTCCTGGCGCAGCGCGCGGGCGATGGTCCAGTCGCCGTCGGCCGCGATGTGCACGAGAGCGACCCGGATGCCCTGGTCCTGCACATCGGAGATGACCTGGGCGAGATCTTCCTCCGCGCTGACGATGATCACGTCGCTGACGGCCTTGTTCCGGGCCAGTGCGGTGAGGTCACGGCGGATCTCGGTCTCGACGCCCTCGCGGCGGCCGGGCCGCACCTTGCCGAGGCGCAGCTTGAGGCCGGGAATATCGGCCAGCGTGTCATGCTCGGCAGTCCGGCGACTATCGACCGTCGCCTCATACCAATAACAGCGCAGCACCGGCAGGCCAGTACGATCCCTGGACAATCCCGCAAGCAGCTTCAGCAGGCCCGCGTAGTCCCAGGAGACCGAATCACGATGGCGTGTCCCGTGAACGGCGGCCGCGCCATCTGAAAGCGCATATCCGGCATCCACGAACAGCGCGCAGCGATCCACGCGACACCGTCCTTCCCTCGACGCGTGACGTTACCAGCGCATCGAGGTCGCTGGGGCAGATAGCGCAGATCGCGGGACTTACGCGTCAGGCCGGGATCTCCGCGCCGGGCCGGGCATTTCGGCGTGCGTGCACGGCCGGGTCGCGGACCGCCAGACGGGCGCCCGGTAGGCTCAGATGCCGTGTCCGATCGTGACGAGCTGCTCAGCGTGATCAAGGACCGGGCCGTGGTCCGCGGGCCGGTGATCCTGAGCTCCGGCCAGCGCGCCGACTGGTACGTGGACCTGCGTCGCGTCCTGCTCGACGGCAGCGCCGCGCCGCTAGCCGGCCGGGTCATGCTGGCCACCACCGCCGACCTTTCCTTTGACGCCGTCGGGGGCCTGACGCTCGGCGCTGACCCGGTGGCGACCGCGATGATGCACGCCGCCGCCGCGCAGGGCCGCAAGCTGGACGCCTTCGTCGTCAGGAAGACCGAGAAGGCGCACGGGCTGCAGCGCCGGATCGAGGGGCCCGACGTCGCCGGCCGGCGGGTGCTGGCGGTGGAGGACACCTCCACGACGGGCGGCTCGGTGCTGACGGCCGTGGACGCGCTGCTGGAGGCGGGCGCGGACGTGGTCGGGGTGGCCGTGCTCGTGGAGCGCGGGGCGCGGGAGCGCATCGCCGGGCGCGGGCTGGAGTACCGGGCCGCCTTCGAGCTACCCGAGCTCGGACTGAGCTAGCCGCCAGTTCGGCCAGCCCGGAGCGGCCGGGACAATGGATTCGGAAATACTGAGCGCGCCAATCCTGAGGAGAGGAAGCTGCCGTCATGCCGATCGCGACGCCAGAGATCTATGCCCAGATGCTGGACCGGGCCAAAAAGCAGGAATTCGCCTACCCGGCGATCAACGTGACCTCCAGCCAGACACTCAACGCGGCCATCCGCGGATTCGCGGAAGCCGGCAGCGACGGGATCGTCCAGGTCTCGACGGGCGGCGCTGAATACCTGTCCGGCCAGGGGGTCAAGGACATGGTGACCGGATCGGTGGCGCTCGCGCATTTCGCCCGCACGGTCGCGGCCCGGTATCCGGTCCAGATCGCCCTGCACACCGACCACTGCCCGAAGGACAAGCTAGACGGGTTCATGCGCCCGCTGGTCCAGATCTCGAAGGAGCGCGTGGCCCGCGGCGAGGAGCCCCTGTTCCAGTCGCACATGTGGGATGGTTCCGCGGTCCCGCTGCCCGAGAACCTGCAGATCGCCAGTGAGCTGCTGGACGAGTGCGCCGCCGCGCATGTCGTGATGGAGATGGAGATCGGGGTCGTGGGCGGCGAGGAGGACGGCGTCGTCGGCGAGATCAACGAGAAGCTCTACAGCACGCCGGAGGACGCGCTCGCCGTGGCGGAGACGCTCGGGCTCGGCGAGCGGGGCCGGTACCTGCTCGCCGCGACGTTCGGCAACGTGCACGGCGTCTACAAGCCCGGCCACGTCAAGCTGCGGCCCTCGGTGCTGAAGGAGATCCAGGATGCCGCCGGGGCCAAGTACGGCAAGACCAAGCCGTTCGACCTGGTCTTCCACGGCGGATCGGGCTCTGACCTGGCCGACATCCGGGAGGCCATTTCCTACGGCGTGGTCAAGATGAACGTGGACACCGACACCCAGTACGCGTTCACCCGCCCCGTCGCCGGTCACATGTTCAAGAGCTACGACGGCGTCCTCAAGATCGACGGCGAGGTCGGCAGCAAGAAGGCCTACGACCCGCGCAGCTGGGGCAAGGCCGGGGAAGAGGGAATGACCGCCCGCGTGGTCCGGGCCTGCGAGGACCTGATGGCTGCGGGCAAGCAGCTGGGCTGAGAGGATGAGCGCATGAGCCCTCAGAATCTGCTCGGCGGTCCGCCCGACACCCTGCTGCCTGATCAGGAGGAGGCGCGAACGGCCCTGGAGTCGGGGGCTGATCCCGCCGCCGTGGCCGCCCGCTTCCCGGCTTACTGCGCCGCCTGGGCCGCACTCGCCGAGCGGGCGCTGGCCGACGACGACGCGGTCACGGCCTACGCGTTCGCCCGGACCGGCTACCACCGGGGGCTCGACCAGCTGCGCCGGGCCGGCTGGAAGGGCTACGGGCCAGTCCCGTGGGAGCATGAGCCGAATCAGGGCTTCCTGCGCGCGCTGGCCGCCCTGGCCGCCGCGGCGGCGGCCATCGGCGAGGACGACGAGGCGCAGCGATGCCAGGTCTTCCTGGCCGAGGCCAGCGCGGCCGCGGCGGCGAAGCTGCTGCCCTAGGACGGCCCCGGGGAGGGGGCCGCACGTCGCTCACCTGCATGCCTGCGCCTGCTCTCGGTAGTTTCCGGTAGCATCCCCATGCAAGAGCCCCTGCCGCGCTTGCACCGACGTGCACCGTCGCGGACAGGGGCTTGTGGGTTTTTGGCGCAGGGGAAGGACCGCGAATATGCCCGCCATCGTGATCGTGGGCGCGCAGTGGGGCGACGAGGGCAAAGGCAAGGCCACCGACCTGCTCGGCGACAGCGTCGACTATGTCGTGCGCTACCAGGGCGGTAACAACGCCGGGCACACCGTGGTCATCGGCGACGAGAGCTATGCCCTGCACCTGCTGCCGTCGGGCGTCCTGTCGCGCAGCGCGATCCCCGTCATCGGCAACGGCGTCGTCATCGACCCGGCGGTCCTGATCTCCGAGATCGACGGCCTGGCCGAGCGCGGCGTCTCCTGTGATCGCCTGCTGATCTCGGCGAACGCGCACCTGATCATGCCGCACCACATCGCCCTGGACAAGGTGACCGAGCGGCACCTGGGCAACTCGCGGATCGGCACGACCGGACGCGGCATCGGCCCCACCTACAGCGACAAGGCCGCCCGGATGGGCATCCGGATGCAGGACCTGTTCGACCCGGGCATCCTGCGCGAGAAGCTAGAGCTGGTGCTGCGGGAAAAGAACCAGGTGCTGACCAAGGTGTACAACCGGCGCACGATCGACGCCGACGCCGTCGCGGCCGAGTACCTGCGATACGGCCAGCGCCTGGGGCGCTACGTCGCCGATACCGGCCTGATCCTGAACCAGGCCCTCGACCAGGACAAGGTGGTCCTCCTCGAGGGCGCCCAGGCCACGCTGCTGGACGTGGATCATGGCACCTATCCGTTCGTGACCTCCTCATCGCCCACGGCCGGCGGTGCCTGCGCCGGCTCCGGGCTCGGCCCGACCCGGATCACCCGGGTGATCGGCATCCTGAAGGCCTACACCACGCGCGTGGGGGCCGGCCCGTTCCCGACCGAGCTGACCGATGCCCAGGGCGAATGGCTGCGCAAGACCGGCAGCGAGTACGGCGTCACCACCGGCCGGCCCCGCCGGACCGGCTGGTTCGACGCCGTCATCGCCCGGTACGCGACCCGGGTCAACGGGATCACCGACTACTTCATCACCAAGCTGGACGTGCTGTCGGGACTGGAGAAGGTGCCCGTCTGCGTCGGCTATGACGTGGACGGGCGGCGGCAGGACGAGATGCCGATGACGCAGACGGAGTTCCACCACGCCGTTCCTGTCTACGAGTACCTCGACGGCTGGTGGGAGGACATCTCCCGGGTCAAGGACCCCGCCGACCTGCCGCCGAACGCGCGGGCCTACCTGGCGGCGCTGGAGGACCTGATCGGCGCGCCGATCAGCGCGGTCGGCGTGGGCCCCCGCCGGGATCAGACGCTGCAGCTGCGGCCCGCCGGGTAACAGGCCGCCGGTAGGCTCTGCGCCGTGCGAGTCCTCGTCCTCGGCTCCGGCGGCCGAGAGCATGCCCTGGTCCGCGGGCTAGCGGCCGACCCCGGCGTGACCGCGATGCACGCGGCGCCAGGCAATCCGGGCATCGGCGAGACCGCCGAGCTGCATCCGGTAGCGCTGACCGATCCCGCCAGCGTGACCGCCCTGGCCACCCGGCTGGCCGCGGACCTGGTGGTGATCGGCCCCGAGGCGCCGCTGGTGGCCGGCGTGGCCGACGCGCTGCGCGCGGCCGGCGTCTGCTCCTTCGGCCCCGGCCAGGGCGCGGCCATGATCGAGGGCTCCAAGTCGTTCGCCAAGCAGGTCATGGTGGCCGCCGGCATTCCCACGGCCGCGGCCCGGACCTGCACCAGCGCCGCGCAGGCGGCCGCGGCGCTGGATGCCTTCGGGCCGCCCTACGTGGTCAAGGCGGACGGGCTGGCGGCCGGCAAGGGCGTGGTGGTCACCGATGACCGCCAGGCGGCGCTGCGGCACGCCGCCGACTGCGGGACGGCGGTCATCGAGGAGTACCTCGACGGACCGGAGGTATCGGTCTTCGCGCTGGCCGACGGCACCGATGCCCTCCCGCTGCTGCCCGCCCAGGACTTCAAGCGGGCCCACGACGGCGACGCCGGCCCGAATACCGGCGGCATGGGCGCCTACGCGCCGCTGTCCTGGGCACCGGCCGGCCTGAGCGACGAAATCCTGGCCACCGTCGTCCGGCCCGCCCTGGCGGAGCTGCGACGGCGGGGCACCCCCTACAGCGGGCTGCTGTACACCGGCCTGAGCCTGACCGCCCGCGGCCCCCGGGTGGTCGAGTTCAACGCCCGGTTCGGCGATCCGGAGGCCCAGGTCGTGCTCGACCGGCTGGTCACTCCGCTCGGCGGCCTGCTGCATGCGGCGGCCAGCGGCGACCTGGCCGCTGCCCCGCCGCTCGGCTGGCGGGCGGGAGCGGCGGTGACCGTGGTCATCGCCGCCCGGGGGTACCCGCAGGCCCCCGTCGGCGGAGACGAGATAGCGGGCCTGGCGCAGGCGGCCGCCCAGCCGGGCGCCTACGTGCTGCACGCGGGCACGGCGCGGGCCGCCGATGGCCGCCTGGTGTCCGGCGGCGGGCGCGTCCTCGACATCGTGGGCAGCGGCGTGGACGTGCCGCAGGCCCGCGCGGCCGCCTACGCCGCCGCGGCCCGGATCGAGCTGCGCGGCGGCTGGTACCGCACCGACATCGCCCGGCAGCCCGGGCTCGGCGCGGCCGCCGGCGCGTGAACGGCGGCGAGCCCGCAGCTGCCGCGGCGCAGGGCCCGCTGCGGGTCACCACGCTGGAGCTCTTCTTCGACCTGGTCTTCGCCTTCACCCTGACCCAGCTGACGGCCATCCTGACCGGCAGCCTCAGCGTGATCACGGTCGGCCGCGTCCTGCTGCTGTTCGGGCTGCTGTGGTGGATGTACGAGGGCTACGCCTGGCTGACCAATGCCCGGCCGCCCGTGCGTGCCGCCGAGCGGATCCTGCTGCTGACCGGGATGGCCGGCTTCCTGATCGTCGGGCTGGCCATCCCGCACGGCTTCGGCGCCGACGGAGTGGAGCTGGGCCTGGGCTACCTGCTGGTGGTGGTGGTCCACGCCATCTTGTACTACCGGGTCAACGCCAATATCGTCCGCATCGCGCCCTTCAACCTCGCCTCCGCGCTGCTGGTGACGGCGGCGGGCCTGGCGGGCGGGGCCGCCCGCTACCCGCTGTGGGTGGCCGCGCTCGCGGTTCAGCTCGGCTCGCCGCTGATCGTCCATCCGCGGAACCTGTTCGAGCTGCGTCCCGGCCATCTCTCGGAGCGGCACAGCGCGCTGCTGATCGTGGCCCTCGGCGAGTCCGTGGCCGCGATCGGCATCGGCGCGGCCGCCCTGGCCGGGCGGCCGGCCGGAGCCGGTTCCCGGCTCGTTACCAGCGCGGTGCTGGGCCTGGCGCTGACCGCCGCGCTGTGGTGGATCATCTTCGGCGGGGACGAGGAGGAGCGCGCCGAGCAGGTGCTGACCAGCGCGACCAGCGAGCGACGAACCGCGCTGGCCCTGGCGGCCCTGTTCTACGGCAACATTCCGATCCTGCTCGGCCTGGTGGCCATGGCCGCCGGCGTGCAGGAGGCGGTCGCGCAGTCCGGCCGCCCGGCCGCCGGCCACCTGGCCGCCGCCGCCATGCTCGCCGCCGGCGCGGCCCTGTTCCTGGGCGGCGACGTGGCCGTGCGGCGGCTGCTGCGGACGGGCGCCACGGCGCCGCGGGCGGCGGGCGCCACGGCGGCCCTGGCCACGACGGCCGCCGGCGCCACCGTCGGCCTGGACGCCCAGCTGGCGCTGCTGACGGTGGTGCTGGTGGCCATGCTGGCCGCTGAGCTGCGCTGGGAGACGCCTCGCGATGCCGAGAGCACTGGCGGCGATACGGCAGGATAGGGCTGTGATCGAACGGTACACGCTGCCCGAGATGGGCCAGGTCTGGAGCGAGGCCCACAAGTACGAGCTGTGGGGCCAGGTCGAGGTCCTCGTCCTCGCCGCGCATGCCCGGGCGGGCACCGTGCCCGCCGACGCCGTCGCGCCGGTGGTGGCCGCGCCGGTGCCGACGCCCGAGGCGGTGGCCGAGCTGGAGGCCGTGACCGGGCACGACGTGATCGCGTTCCTGTCGGCCTGGGCGGACAACACCTCGCCCCGCCAGGCCGCCGCCTACGTGCACTTCGGGATGACATCCTCCGATCTCCTGGACACCGCACTCGGCCTGCAGCTCACGGAGGCCTCGGACCTGCTCCTGGCCCGGTGCACCGCCCTGCTCGGCGTGCTGCGCGAGCACGCGCTGGCCCATCAGTCCACGCTGCGGGTGGGCCGGACCCACGGCATCCACGCCGAGCCCGACGTGTGGGGCCACCGGGTCGCGGACTTCGCCTTTGCCATGGCCCGCTGCCGGGACCGGCTGGCCCGGGCCAGGGAGTCCGTCGCGGTCGGGAAGCTGTCCGGCGTGGTGGGCACCTACTCGAACATCGATCCGGCGATCGAGGCGGAGGTGATGGCCGAGCTCGGGCTCCGGCCTGCCGAGGTGGCGACCCAGGTCGTGCTCCGCGACGGCATCGCGGAGTGGACCGGCGTGCTGGCGCTGATCGCGACGGTCTGCGAGGCCATCGCGCTGGAGATCCGGCACGGGCAGCGGACCGAGGTCGCGGAGCTTTCCGAGCCCTTCGGAGCGGGGCAGAAGGGCTCCTCCGCGATGCCGCACAAGAAGAACCCGATCCGCTCGGAGCGCATCGCCGGCCTGGCCCGGCTCGTCCGCGCGCAGGTCGTGCCGGTCATGGAGGGAATACCGCTGTGGCACGAGCGTGATATTTCCCACTCCTCGACCGAGCGGGTGGCGCTGCCCGATGCCGCCATCGCGACCGACTTCCTGCTGGAGCAGACCACGGGGCTGATCGCCGGGCTGGTCGTGGACGCCGCCCGGATGCGGGCGAACCTGGACTCCAGCCACGGCCTGATCTATACCTCGGCCGTGCTGCTCGAGCTGGTGGCCGCAGGCATGTCCCGCGAGAACGCCTATGCCCTGGCCCAGGCGGCCGCGATGGAGACCTGGCGTACCGGGCTGCCGTTCCGGGAGACGCTGCGCGCGCATGCCGCGCGAGCGGGCCAGCGGCTCGACGAGGCCCGGCTCGACGAGGTATGCCGGCCCGAGCGGTACGTCGCGCGGCTCGGCCCGGTCTTCGAGCGGCTGGAGAAGCTCTCCTGAGCGGCGGCCGGGACGGGGCGAGGCGATGAGGCTGCTGCACTCGGGCAAGGTCCGCGACCTCTACGCGGATGGCCCTGACCTGATCATGGTGGCGTCCGACCGGATGAGCGTCTATGACGTCGTGCTGCCCACGCCGATCCCGGACAAGGGCGCGATCTTGACCCAGCTCTCGCTGTGGTGGTTCGAGCGCCTGGCTGACCTCGTGCCCAACCACGTCGTCTCGGCCGCCCGCGTGCCCGCCGAGTGGGCCGGGCGGGCGATCCGGTGCAGCCGCCTGGACATGCTTCCCGTGGAGTGCATCGCGCGCGGCTACCTGGCGGGCCTGGGCCTGGCCTCCTACCGGGAGACGGGCACCGTGTCCGGCGTCGCCCTGCCGGGCGGGCTGGTCGAGGGATCCCGGCTGCCCGAGCCCGTGTTCACGCCGACCACCAAGGCCAGCGCGGGCCAGCACGACGAGTTCATCGACTACGGCCAGGTCGCCGCCCAGATCGGCGAGGAAGCCGCCGCCCGGCTGCGCGAGCTGACCCTGGCCATCTACCGGCGGGGCCACGAGACCGCCCGGAGCCGGGGAGTCATCATCGCCGATACCAAGCTGGAGTTCGGCCTGGCTCCCGACGGCACGATCACCCTGGCCGACGAGGTCCTGACTCCGGACTCCTCCCGGTTCTGGCCCGCTGATCTCTGGCAGCCCGGCGGCCCGCAGTACTCGATGGATAAGCAGTACGCTCGCGACTGGTCGCTGACCACCGGATGGAACAAGCGCCCGCCCGCGCCGGAGATACCGCCCGAGGTAGTGGAAGTGACTCGCGCGCGCTATGTCGAGGCCTACGAGAACATCACCGGCGAGTCCTGGCGCTGAGACCCGAGTCCGGGCGAGTCCGCTGGCAGATGGCATAGGGGCGGATGAGACGAGCCCGGCCGGGTAAGACGGAACCGGGTTGAGGCGGGCTGCGTCGAAGGACTCGATGCGGCGCAGTTTCCGACGGAGGTGCTGGCAGGAACCCCAATGGTAACCCTTAGGAGTCAACCAGATACTTTACGTAACACAGTCATCATGGCCTGGGGGCGCAGAAGCGGTGGAATACTGGACGACACGTGAGACAGGCGGGCGGCAACCGGGCGAGATGCCTTCCGGGTGGCCGGCCGCCGGACCGGGCAGCCCGGCGCTGAGCCGGTCAGTCGATTCCGTGCTGAACGACAGGAGCTCCAGCCAGATGACGAGCGGTCCCGAGACCCGCTATCGCGTCCGCGGCGGCAACCCGCTGCAGGGGACGGTCTTCGTACAGGGCGCCAAGAACGCCGCCCTCAAGATGATCGCGGCCTCGCTGCTGGCCGAGAAGGGCCGGACAGTCCTGCGCAACGTCCCGGTCATCGAGGACGTCCGGCGGGCCGTCGAGCTGGCCCAGGCGGTCGGGGCCGTCGTCAAGTTCCACGAGGCCGAGCGGACGCTCGTGGTGGACGCCTCCGAGCTGACCAGCTCCGTGCTGCCCGCCGACATCGCGGGCCGGTTCCGGGCCTCGGTGCTTTTCGTCCCCGCGCTGCTGCACCGGCTGGGCGAGGCCACCATCGAGGGCATCGGCGGCTGCAACCTCGGCAGCCGGCTGCTGGACTTTCACTACCGGGGCTTTGCCCGGCTCGGCGCGATCGTGGACGAGCAGGAGACGCAGATCCACATCAAGGCGGGTCACCTGCGCGGCGCCCATCTCTACCTGGACACGCCCTCGCACACCGGCACCGAGAACCTGATCATGGCGGCCTCGCTCGCGCCCGGCACCACGGTGATCGACAACTGCGCGCTCGAGCCCGAGGTGCTGGACGTCATCGCGTTCCTGACCAAGATGGGCGCGCGCATCAGCGGCGGCGGCACCGGCTTCGTCACCGTCCAGGGCGTGGGCGAGCTCACGGCGGTGGAGCACACGGTCATGGCCGACCGCATCGACGCCGCCGTTTTCGCCATGGCCGCGGCCATGGCCGGCGGCGAGGTCACCCTGGTCGGTGCCTCACTGGAAGATTTCGGGGTTGTCCGGTGGAAGCTTGAGCAGATGGGCGTGGAGTTCGCCACTCACGGCGCCATCCTCCAGGTGCGCCGCGATCGCCAGCTTCGCCCAATCAACGTGATCACAAGCCCGTTCCCGGGATTCGCCACCGACCTGCAGTCGCCCATTATGGCGCTGGGCTGCCTGGCCGAGGGCACTAGCTACATCCGGGAGACCATCTTCGACGGCCGGTACATGCTGGCCGGCGAGCTCAACAAGATGGGCGCCAAGGTGGAGGTAGCCGGCAATGCCGTGCTGGTGCACGGCCCGACTCCGCTGCACGGCGCCGAGGTCATCGCGCATGAGCTGCGCACAGGGATCGCGCTGGTCCTGGCCGGGCTGGCGGCTGAGGGCGAGACCGTCGTGGCGCCGGGCTACCTGATCGACCGGGGCCATGCCTCGGTTGCCTCGCGGCTGACCACACTCGGCGCCGACGTCGTCGAAGAAATCGTCGACTGACGCCTCTATCTGCGAAGATTCACCCCGCCATTCACATTTCGAGCCGTACAACACCCCGTTGAACCCCGCCGAGTTTCGTTCTGCCGTTGAATCACTGATAATTGTCTCTTCCGGTGACAAGTCCAGTGCGCTACGAAAAGAAGTAGCGAAACTTACCGGCTGCGGAGCGGATGGCCTGAATGAGACGGGAAATGGCGCGAATGGCAGGTGGCGCCGAGCCGACGATCGGCATCGTCGGACCGCACGAGCTGGTGGAGCGGATCATGCTGTCCGGCCTGCCGCTCTCGGCGGGGCACGGGCCGGCGCAGTCGGCTGACCGGGGCGACAGTGCCACCCGGCGCCTGGTCACGGCGGCCTACCGGGAAGAGCAGGAGGCACCGGAGAAGGTGGCCCGGCTGGGCAGCACGGTCGACGCCTGCCTGTTCGCCAGCCGGGTGCCGTACGAGTACGCGCGGCGAGCCGGGGTGCTGACCGTGCCGGCCACCTACATCCAGCTGAGCGGCAGCGCCCTGTACGCGGCGCTGCTGCGGGCGAGCCGGGACGGCCTGGACATCTCCCGGTCGAGCATTGACGTCATCAGCCAGGCCGACGCCGAGGATGCGCTGACCGAGCTGGGCATTCCGGCCGGCGGCATTCACGTCCGCGAGGAGGTCTCCAGCTCGGCTGTCATCGCCTCCTTCCACGAGCGGCTGTCCCGCCAGCATGAGACCGCCATTGCCTTCACCTGCCTGCAGTCGGTGGCCCGGAAGCTGTCCGTGGCCCAGGTCCCGGTCTACCCGCTCCGGCCCACCGGCAGCGCGATCAGGTCCGCGCTGCGCACCGGCACCCTGCTGGCGGGCTACCGGCGGCTGGAGAACGCCCAGCTGGCCGTAGTGATCGTCGAGATACCGACCCTGCGCGATACCGTCCGCCGCGGCGCGCCGCGGCAGGCCCGCGAGGAGCTGCGGCTGACCGTGCACCGGTTCCTGGTCCAGGAGGCCCAGCGGATCCACGCCACGGTCAGCGCGCTGAACGATCACGGCTTCCTGGTCGTCGCCACCCGGGGGTCGCTGAGCCAGGCCGCCGACGGCCTGGGCGGTCCCCCCTTCGTCGAGCGGGCCCGCAGCGAGCTGGGCATCGGCCTCGAGGTCGGCGTGGGCGGCGGCCGGACCGAGCTCGAGGCCGAGGCGCGAGCCCGCGCCTCGCTCGGCCGGCCAGCCCCCACGACCCGGCTGGCCGGGCCGGTCCGCGAGCGCGCCAGCCAGCCGATCGTGCCCGCCCCGCGGGCCGCTCCGCCCACGACCGCGAGCCGGCGCGGGCTCGACACGCTGGTCCGGCTCTCGGAGAAGCTGTCGTCCACCGGCGCGACCCCGGTCGTGGACGCGGAGACGGCCGGGCGGCTGCTCTCGGTGACCCCGCGCACGGCCCGGCGGCTGCTGGCCACGCTCGTCGAGGAGGGCCTGGCCTGGCCGCTGCCGCCCAGCCGGAGCCCGCAGCCGGGGCGGCCGCGGCAGGCCTACCGGCTGGTGGTCGAGAAACTAGGCCCGCGCGGTGCCCGCTAGCCAGGCCCGCGCGATGCGCGCTAGGCGCGCCAGCGGCTGATGATGTCCCGGCCGAACCGGGCCATCTCCTCGCGCTGGGGCGAGAACTGCAGCAGCATGAGGTCGACTCCGGCGTCTGCGTACCCGCGGAGCCGGTCCATGATCTGGTCGGGTGTCCCGATCAGCCCGCTGCGCAGGCCCCGGTTGGAGACGCTGTACTCCTCCAGGGAGACCTGCGACTCCAGCTGCGAGCCCTGGACGAAGTCCTGGTAGGAGGCGTACGCCTCGGGAGACGCCCGAACGTCGAGGATGCGCTCCAGCTCGGCCCGGGCCTGCGCCGGGGTGTCCCGGCAGATCACGTAGCCCGAGACGCCGAACTGCAGCGGCGGCTGGCCCGCGGCGGCCCGCCGCGCGCTGAGATCCGCGATCTTGGCCGCGATGACCTCGGGGGCGTCGCCGTGCATGACGTAGGCATCCGCCTGGGCGGCGATGACTTCCTTCGCCTTCGGCGACTCGCCGCCCATGTACACCGGGGGCAGCCGGCTGGGCTTGGGGGCCAGGACCGCGCCGTCTAGCTGGTAGAGAGGGCCGGCGTGGGTCACCGTGTCCTCGCGCAGCAGCCGGGACACGACCTCCAGCCATTCGGTCGTCCGGGCGTACCGGGCATCGTGCACGTCGAACGGCGCCCCGTACTGGGCGGCCTCGTCCTTCCACCAGGACGACACGACGTTCAGCGCCACCCGCCCCGGCGCGATCACGTCCAGGGTGGACAGCGCCTTGGCGGTGAGCGACGGTGAGTGGTAGTTGGGCCGGACCGCCAGCATGAGCTCCAGCGTGCTGGTCACCGCGGCGATGGCGGGCGCGAGCGTCCAGCAGTCCAGGGACGGCTCGCGCGGACCCTTGATGTCGTTGAGATTCAGCTCGGCGATCAGCGACAGGTCAAAGCCCTGCTGCTCGCTGTCCGCCGCTAGATCCCGCAGGTAGGGCCAGGCGACCGGCATGCCCTCGTCCGCGACGTTGCGCAGCCAGCCGCCGAAGATCGGCATCCAGAACCCGAACCGCATGAGCAAACCTCCGGTGGTGGTGGGGACGTGCTGAGGCCAGGCTAGGCGGCCAGCAGCTTGCCCAGGTAGTCAGCGACGGCCGGCAGGGCCGGGCGCGCGGCGGCCGCCTCGATGGCCGCGTTGTAGTTGGTGGTGGTGTTGATGTCGTAGGTCACCAGCCTGCCGCCGGCCGTCTCGATGAACTCGAAGCCGGCGATCTCGATCCCGTGCCGGATCGCGAACTCCGCGTAGCGGGCGGTGACCGGATGATCGAAGCCCTCGCGCAGCGCGAAGAGCGGCGGCTGATCTCCCGCGTCCACCGCGCAGGCATCGGCCGGACAGAGCTCAAAGCCGCCCCGCGCGGTGTCGGCGGTGATCGCGTAGATGAACTCGCCGCCCACGATCTCGGCCCTGGTGATCCGCGGGACCGCCGCCCGCAGGTACTCCTGGAGCAGGGTGATCCCGTCGACCGGGGGCTCGTAGTCGGCGGCGGCGAGGAAGGCCTCGAACTGCTCATGGCTGGTGAACAGGCGCACGCCCAGGCCCTTGCCGCCCTGGTTGTGCTTGCTGATGAATGGCGCGGGCAGCTTCCTGGCCGCGGCCGCGAGCTGGCTGGTCCCGGCCACCGCGATCGTGCGCGGCACGTCGAAGCCGGCCGCCCGCAGCGCGACGAGCTGATCGACCTTGCTCATCTCCAGCTCCAGCGCGCTGCGGCCGTTCACCACCCGCCGGCCATGGGCCTGCAGCCAGGTCAGCACCCCGCGGGTCTGGTCCTTGGCGAACGGATGGCCGCGGGTGTGCGAGGACGCGCTCATCCGCGACCAGAACACCCCGGCCGGCGCCGGCTCGTCCAGGTCGATCGCCGCCTCGCCGAGCAGCCACTGCTCGTGCGGCACCCCGGCGTCATCGAGCGCCTGCTCGATCGGCGCCAGCCACTGCGGGTTCTCGTGGATCACATGCACCTTCACCGCTGCCTGGCCTCCGCCCTGCGCCCGTCAGGCCCTCGTTCCGTCCGGCCCCTGCTCCCATCCGGCTCAGCGTACGGTCGCTAGCCGAGCCGCCGACGCCAGGCCCCGGCCACCGCCAGGAAAGCGTCATTGGCCTCCGGGCTGCCGATCGAGACGCGAACGCCGTCGGGGGCGTACGGGCGGACGCTGACCCCGGCCTGGTCGGCGGCGGCCGCGAAGTCCAGGCAGGCGGGGCCGAGCGCCAGCCAGACGAAGTTCGCCTCGGTCGGCGGGACGCTCCAGCCCTGGTCCAGCAGCTCGTCGCGGACCCGGCCGCGCTCCTTGACCACCGCTTCCACCCGCTCCAGCAGCTCGGACTCGGCGGCCAGGGACGCGATGGCCGCGGCCTGGGCCAGGGCGTTCACGGTGAACGGCAGCTGAGTCTGGCGCACGGCGGCCGCGACGGGCTCATGGCCGACCAGGAACCCCACCCGCAGCGCGGCCAGCCCGTAGGCCTTGGAGAAGGTCCGCAGCACGGCCAGGTTGGGCCGGGCCGGGTAGAGGGTGAGGCCGTCGGGCACGTCCGGGTCGCGCACGTACTCGTGGTAGGCCTCATCCAGGACCACCAGGCAGGTGGGCGGCACCCGGTCCAGGAACCGGACCAGCTCGTCACGCCCGACCACTGTGCCGGTCGGGTTGTTCGGGTTGCAGACGAAGATCAGCCGGGTCCGGCCGGTGATGGCGTCGGCCATCGCGGGCAGGTCGTGTGCCTGATCGCGGAGCGGGACGCGCACCGACGTGGCGCCGGCCAGGTCGGTCAGTCCCGGATAGGCCTCGAACGATCGCCAGGCGTACAGCACCTCGGTGCCCGGCTCGGCGGTGGCGGCCAGCAGCTGCTGGGCCAGGCCGACCGATCCGCAGCCCACGGCCACGTGCCCGGCCGGGATCCCGAATCGGCTGGCGATCGCGACCGTCAGCGCCATGGCCCCGTTATCGGGATACCGGTTCAGGGCGGTCGCCGCGTCGGCCAGCACCGACAGGACGGCGGGCAGCGGACCATGGGGCGACTCGTTGGAGGACAGCTTGAAGGTCGTGCCGCCGGGCGCGGACGGCGCCTTGCCGGGCCGGTACGGCTCGAACGACTGCAGAATGGCCCGGAACCGGGGGTGGGGAGCGGACATCATCGTCCTCCTGGATACGAGTCGCCGGGCGCGTATCCCCGCGACGGCAGGCGGCTGCCACGCAGCTGCCGTGACCAGGTTAGCCGCCCCTCGCGAGCGCCGGAACGGCCCCGGAACTCCGACGGGCGCCGGCCGTTCCGGGGCATAATCGCCGGGGTACAGTGACGGGGTGAACCGACTCGGGGAGCTGGAGCGCGCGATCATGGACGTGCTGTGGGAAGCCCCCGAGTCCCTGACCGTCCGGCAGGTCAGCGGCCAGCTGACTGAGCGGGACCTGGCGCACACGACCGTTATGACTGTCCTGGACCGCCTGTCGAAGAAGGGCTTCGCACGGCGGCAGCGAGACGGCCGGGCGTGGCGCTACCGCGCTGCGGAGAGCCGCGAGGCCTACGTAACCGAGCTCATGCTCAGCGCTCTGGATCAGACCGGTGACCGGCAGGCGGCCCTGGCTCGCTTCGTGCGGAGCGTCTCCGGCTCCGAGGCACGTGCCTTGCTGAATGCCCTGGAGGCGCTCGGCGAGGGCAGCAAGGGCTAAGCGGCCGTGACCGCCGTCCTGGTGCTGGCCGCCGTCGCCGCCGCTTGCGTTCAGGCGTCCTCCACGCTTTCGGTGGCCTGCTGGCCGCGCCGCTCGCCGGCGGCGGCCATCGTCTTGTGGCAGGCGATCGGGCTCGGCTGGGGCCTGGCCGCGGTGGGCACGCTCATCGGGCTGGGCACGGCCACCCACCGTTCTGGCCTGGCGGGCAGCGCGCTCAGCCAGGTGGCCGGCTTCCTGGATGGCCGCGCTCATGCGCCGCTGGGGTTCCTCGCAGCGGCCCGGCTCGTCTGCCTGGCGGCCGGCCTGGTGCTGTTGTCGCTGCTGGTCGGGGTGCTGCTGTCGGTATCCACGGCGGTGCTGCGGGCCCGGCAGCGGCAGCGCGTCCTGCTGAGCCTGCTGGCGCATGGCGACCCGAAGGTGCCAGGCGCCCTGGTGGTCGACTACCCGGCCGCCGCCGCGTACTGCCTGCCCGGCCTGCACTCGGCGATCGTGATCAGCGCGGGCACGCTGGACCTGCTGGATTCCGACGAGCTGGCCGCCGTCCTCGCCCATGAGCGCGCCCATCTGCGCGAGCGCCATGACCTGGTCCTGCTGCCGTTCATCGCCCTGCTGCACGGGTTCGGCTGGTCACGGGCCGCCCGGCAGGCGCACCGGGCGGTGGCCCTGCTGGTGGAGATGCACGCCGACGATCGCGCGCTGCGCCAGCGCCCGGCGCGGGAGCTGGCCACGGCCCTGCTGCGGGTCGGGGCGGCCGGTGGCGGCCTGGCCCCGTCCGGGGCGCTCGCCGCCATCGAGGCGGACCTGGGCGGGGAGGTCGCGGCGCGGGTGACCCGGCTGCTGCGGCCGGCGCCGAGCCTGTCGGCTCCCGCTCTCGCACTGGTGGGCCTGGCCGCGGTCCTGGCCGTCATCGTCCCGGCCGCAGTCCTGGTCATCCCGTTCTGAGCGCGGGCCGAGCGGGCCGGGCTGGGCGTAAGGCCGATCTGGCGCCTCGTTCTGGCCCAGCCGAAATCCATCTATCGAACAGTGGTTCGGATTTTACTGGTTATCACCAGTAAAATCCGAACCACTCCTGAGAGCCGCTGGCGGAGGCGGCGCCTTAGTTGCCCCTGCTGGGCGTGCCGGGGGGCGGGACGCGTCTCGCGGCGGCCCCTGGTCCGCGGCGGCCCTAGTCGGCGATGCGGATGCGCAGCCGGCGGAAGCCCCGGCCCTTGTTCTCGATCTTGACGACCTGGATCTTGCCGATCTGACTGGTGCTCGCGACGTGCGTGCCGCCGTCAGCCTGCTGGTCGAGCCCGACGATGTCGATGATCCTGACCTCGGAGACGTCGGGCGGGACGAGGTTGGTGGCGGTCCGGATGATGTCCGGGAGCGCGAACGCCTCCGCGCGCGGCAGGACCCGCGCGTCTATCCGCCGGTCGCTGCCCACCTCGGCGTTGCACGCGGCCTCGACCGCGTCGCGGAAGCCGGCCGGGAGCTCCGGCAGGTCGAAGTCCATCCTGGCCGTGAGCGGCTCCATGTTACCGCCCGTCACCAGCGCGCCGTAGTCGCGGAACACCACGCCGCACAGCACGTGCAGGCCAGAGTGGGTGCGCATGAGGGCGGTCCGGCGATCATCCTCGACGGCGCCGCGCACGGCGGTACCGGGCGGTGGCAGCGGGTCGCCCTCGGCCGGGATCAGGTACAGGTCGTCGCCCTTGCGCGCGCCGGCGATCCGGGTCTGGACGCCGGCCCACAGCAGCACGCCCTGGTCGGGCGGCTGGCCGCCGCCACCGGGGTAGAACGCCGACAGGTCCAGGACGATCCCGTCCGGGCCGGAGTCCAGGACGGCCGCATCCCACTCGCGGAGCGTCTGGTCGTCGAGTTCCAGCCGGTGGGTGCGCCACTGTGCCTGCGTCATCGGCTGAGCCTAGCTGGCCGCCAGGCTAGGGCGCGTTACCAGGGACCGTAGGGGCCCTGGTGCGAGGACCCGGTCTTGAAGTCCTTGACCTTAGGCCGGACGTCCGCGAGGTAGATAGCCGCCGCGACGAAGGCCACGATCGGCAGGATGCTGAAGATGGCCAGCGAGCCGATGGCACCGCCGATGCCGATGACCACCGCCACTCCGAGAATGATCATCCACAGCGGCTTGGTCTGCTTGCCGGCCGCCACGAAGGCCGGAGCCGGGCGCCTGATCGCGTCGATGAACGCCCACGCCTCGACGACGAAGGCGGCGACCAGCAGGATCCAGAAGAAGTACTGGATCGGGCTGTAGGCAGAGAAGTTAACGATGCTCACGGCGTCACGCTACTCGCTGTCGGGCGGCAGCGGGTAGCCGCGGGCTGGCGGGGGGGTCATAGCGTGATCATCGCTGGTCCCGGGGCTCGACGCGGGCGGCTCCGCGACGGGCGCAGGCGGCTCCGCGACGGGCGCGGGCGGCTGGCCAGGGAACGGATCCGGCTCGATGGCAGGCTGCGCGGGGCCGACCTCCAGGGCTTCCGCGCTGAGATTCTCGGGCCAGAGCAAAGCGGCCTCATCCGGCGCGAGCAGGCTCTGGTCGGCTGCCTCCGCCGCCGCCTCGTCATCCTCGTCGGCCTCGGCGGCCAGCGCGGTCTCCTTGCGGAAGGACTCGTAGATCTCGATCAGCATCTGCTTCTGCCGCTCGGTCAGCTCCGGGTCAGCCAGCACGGCATCACGGACCACGGAACCCGGCGGGCGGTCCTCCAGGAAGCCGGCCTGGACGTAGAGGGCCTCGGCCGATATGCGCAGCCCCTTGGCGATCTGCTGCAGGATGTCGGCGCTCGGCCGGCGCAGGCCCCGCTCGATCTGGCTCAGGTACGGGTTGGAGATCCCGGCGTTCTGGGCCAGCTGGCGCAGCGAGATCCGGGCCTGCTCGCGCTGCTCCTTGATGTAGGCACCGATCGTGGTGACGTTTACCGGACTCATGAGCAAAGTCTGGCACCTTGCGCTTGCATTTGCAAGCGCGGCGCTAGCAATGGCTAGCGGTCGACCAGGACAGCGGCCGGCCGTAATCCGGCCGCCCTGACAGAGGTAACGGGAAGCCTGGCCCGGACCTCGCCCACCCGCGCGCCGCCCCCGGTGACCGGGCCAGCGGCCAGGCCCTGCAGGGCGGCCAGATCGGCCCCGGGCACGTCGGCGACGCCCAGCTCGCGCAGCAGCGCCACGGTCACGGGGGTGCGGGCTCGCTGCGAGCCGTCCTCGATCTTGACCGCGCCGGCCCGGCCATCGGCCAGCGCGAACGCCTCGACGCCCTCGGCGCCCGCCTTGAGCAGCAGACCCGGGACGGCGGTCATCAGCTCGCACTCGGGCCGCGTCGTCCCGGAGGTCCAGGCCGGATAGGCGCGCATCGCATCGGCCACCCGGCGCTGCGGGGTACCCCGCTCGGCCAGGACGAGCGCGCGGAACGCCCGGGCCAGGCCGCTGACCGAGATGGCCAGCAGCGGAGCGCCGCAGCCGTCCACGCCGACGGCCGCCACCGGCTCGCCCGCCAGCTCGGCCACCATTGCCGCGATGGCGAGCTGGAGCGGGTGCCGGGGATCGGTGTAGCTGCCGGTCGGCCAGCCCGCCGCCACGCAGGTGGCGAGCATGGCCGCGTGCTTGCCGGAGCAGTTCATCGTCACCCGGGCGGGACCGCCGCCGGCCAGCAGCACCTCGCGCTGGGCCTCCGGCGCGAGCGGCAGGTCCGGCGGGCACTGCAGCGCATCCTCGCCCAGGCCGGCCGACGCCAGGATCTGCCGGACGCCCGCGACATGAAAGTCCTCGCCCGAGTGACTGGCCGCGGCCAGGGCCAGCAGCTGCCTGTCCAGGTCCAGGCCGCAGGCCAGCATCGCCGCGGCCTGCATGGGCTTGTTGGACGACCGCGGGAAGACTGGCTCGGTAGCGGCACCGGCCGTCACGGCGACCCCGCCGTCGGCGCGCAGCCCGACCGCGATTCCGCGGTGCCGGGACTCGGTGAATCCCGACCTGATCACCTCGGCCAGGACCGGGTTGCCGGAGAGCGGGCTGTTCTGGACCAGGCTGTCCGGGAGCGGGCTGGCGGCTATGGCCGGTCACCTCCCCCGGCCGGCACGCCCAGCATTGTCCGCGCGGCCGCGGGAGACATCGCCGGGCGCTGGGCCAGCTCCGCCAGGGCGGCGGCCCGCGCGACCAGCTCCGCGTTACCGGTGGCGGGGCGGCCGCGGGCGAAGGAGGTGGTGTCCTCCAGGCCGACCCGCAGGTGGCCGCCGGCGGCCAGCGCGGCGAACATCACCGGCAGCGAGGTGCGGCCGATGCCGGTCGCCGACCAGGTCGCCCCGGCCGGCAGCGCCGCCACCGCGGCGACCAGGGTGGCCGCGTCGCCCGGCATCCCGCCGGGCACGCCCATGACCAGGTCACAGTGCACGTGACCGCCGGCCGGCGGCCCCAGGTCGGCCAGCAGCTGGTGCAGCGTCGCCACGTGCCCGAGGTCGAACAGCTCGAACTCCGGCACGACGCCGAGCTGCTGCGTCCGGGCGTAGAGCTCCCGGATGAACGGCCAGGAGTTCAGGAAGACGTCGTTACCGAAGTTGACGGTGCCGCAGGTGAGCGAGCAGGCGTCCGGGGCCGCGTCCAGCACGGCCAGCCGCCGGTCCAGGCTGTCGGTGACGGCGCCCCCGGTGGAGAGCTGGACGATCAGGTCGCTGCCCTCGTGCAGCGCCTGCACGGTGTCGGTGAGCCGGCGCACGTCCAGCGTGGGGCGTGCCTGGTCGTCGCGGATGTGCACGTGAATGACGGCGGCGCTGGCCGCCTGGCACTCCTTGGCCGTGGCCACCAGCTCGTCCAGGGTGACGGGCAGGGCAGGCACGGTCGCCTTCTCCGCCTCCGCGCCGGTGGGCGCGACAGTGATCAGGGTGGCGAGCCCCGGCGCCGGAACGGCGGGGCGGTGCACGTCGTCAGATGTCATAACCGGAAGAATGCCTTCTCGTGCGAGCCGTCATTCAGCGAGCCAGCGAGGCGAGCGTATCGGTCGGCGGGTCGGTGGTCGGCCGCCTGCCCCGGCCCGGGCTGGTGGTACTGGTGGGCGTGACCCACTCCGACACGGCCGCCAGCGCCGCCGCGCTGGCCCGCAAGGTCTTCTACCTTCGCATCCTGGACGGCGAGAAATCCTGCGCCGACACCGCCGCGCCGCTCCTGGTGATCAGCCAGTTCACGCTATACGCGGACACGAGCCGGGGCCGCCGGCCGACGTGGCAGGCGGCGGCCCCCCGGCCGCTCGCCGAGCCGCTGGTGGACGCCTTCACGGCGGCCCTGCGCGAGCTCGGCGGCAGCGTGCAGACGGGTGTCTTCGGCGCGGACATGCAGGTCCAGCTGGTCAACGACGGCCCGGTGACCCTGATCCTGGAGACCTAGCCAGCGGCGGGGTGCTCAGCGGCGGGCGACGGCCGGCTGGCCCAGGTGCTGGCGGGCGAAGGCCAGGGACTCGGCCAGGTCGGCCTGCCGCTGGGCGGCGTCGACCGCCCGGTGGGTGTTGACCTCCAGCACCACCACCCCGGCGTAGCCATCTGCGCGCAGCTTGCCGAGCAGCTCGGCACAGGGCTGGGTGCCCCGGCCAGGGACCAGGTGCTCGTCGGGCAGGCCGGGCTTGGTGCCGTCACCGAGGTGCACGTGCGCGAGCCTGGGCCCGAGCTGAGCGGCCATCTCCAGCACGTCCGATCCCGACACCGCGGCGTGGGAGACGTCCAGGGTCGCGTGCGGGCAGTCCAGCTCGACCGGGTTCCAGTGCGGGGCGTAGGCGGTGACCTCGGTCCCGCCGCGGCGCAGCGGGTACAGGTTCTCGGCCGCGAACGCGATCCCGCTCTCCTGCGACATCTCCGTCAGCCCGGCCTCGAACTCCCGCGCGTACTCGCGCTGCCAGAGGAAGGGCGGGTGCACGACGATGACGCTCGCCCCGAGCTGCTGGGCCATCTCCTGCGACTGGCGCAGCTTGCCCCAGGCCTCGCGGCCCCAGACGCGCTGGGTGATCAGCAGGTTGGGCGCGTGCACGGCGACCACGGGGATGCCGTGGTAGTCCGACAGCCGGGCCAGCACCCTGGCGTCCTGGCTGACCGGGTCGGCCGTGACCATGACCTCCAGGGCGTCGTAACCGAGCCGGGCGGCGGTCTCGAACGCGTCGGGAACCCGCTCGGGGAAGACCGAGGCGGTAGACAGCGCGATCTGGATTCCCGCCACCTGACCTGCTTCCGCCTCGTCGCCTGCGGCCGTGCCGACGTAGCCCAACGCATCTCCTTCACCGGAAGCATCCTCGCTCCCGACCTCTGTCTGCCAGCTTATGCCGCCGTCGCCGGAGCCCTGGCCGGCCAGCCGCGGGCGGCTGTCGGCGGCGGCCGTTACGGTTCGGGTCATGGGGAAACTGTCGGCGGTCGCCGTATACGAGTGCTCCGAGTGCGGCTGGCGGAGCACCAAGTGGGCCGGCCGCTGCGGTGAGTGCCAGGAGTGGGGCAGCCTGACCCAGGCGCCGCCGGCCGGGTCCGTGATCGCGACGCCCGGCTCGATGCGCGTGCCGCTGCGGGCCGGCACGCCCCGGGTGGCGGCCGTCCCGATCGGGCTGGTGGACGCCGACGCGGCCCGGGCCCGGCCGACCGGCATGGACGAGCTGGACCGGGTACTGGGCGGCGGCCTCGTCCCCGGCGCCGTGGTGCTGCTGGCCGGGGAGCCGGGGGTGGGCAAGTCGACCCTGCTGCTGGAGGCCGGGGCCCTGGCCGCGGCGTCGGGTCCTGTGCTGTATGTCACCGGCGAGGAGTCAGCGGCCCAGGTCCGGCAGCGGGCCGACCGGGTCGGCGCCATTCATGATCAGCTTTTCCTGGCTGCGGAGACCGACTTCGCCGCGCTGCTCGCGCACGTCGAGGCGGTCGACCCGGCGCTGCTGATCGTCGACTCGGTGCAGACCATTACCGCCGCGGGCCTCGACGGGGTGCCTGGTGGCGTCACCCAGGTGCGCGAGATTACCGCTGCCCTGACCGCGCTGGCCAAGCAGCGCACCCTGACGACGGTTCTGGTGGGGCACGTCACCAAGGACGGCTCGGTCGCCGGGCCGCGCACGCTGGAGCACCTCGTCGACGTAGTGCTGACCTTCGACGGTGACTCCCGCGGCCAGCTCCGGATGGTCCGGGCGCTGAAGAACCGGTTCGGCCCGACCGACGAGATCGGCTGCTTCGAGCTGGGCGAGTACGGCCTGATCGGGCTGCCGGATCCGAGCGGCCTGTTCCTGTCGCAGCGCCAGGACCCGGTGCCGGGGACCTGCGTGACCGTGACCCTGGAGGGACGCCGCCCGCTGGTGGCGGAGGTGCAGACGCTGGTCTGCGCCGCCGCCGGCGAGCTGGCCCGCCGGGTGACCTCCGGCCTGGACTCCTCCCGGGTCGGCATGGTGGTCGCGGTGCTGCAGCGGCGGGCCGGCATCGCCATCGGCCGCCAGGACGTCTACGCGGCCACGGTGGGCGGGGTCCGGCTGACCGAGCCGTCGGTCGACCTCGCGGTGGCGCTGGCCCTGGCCAGCGCGCGGTCGGACGCCAGCGTGCCCGGCGATCTTGTCGCCATCGGCGAGGTGGGCCTGGCCGGGGAGATCCGCCGGGTCACCGGGGTGCAGCGCAGGCTGGCCGAGGCCCAGCGCCTCGGCTTCCGGCGGGCGATCGTGCCGGCCGGCTCGGGATTCCCGGCCGCGGGCGGCTCGCCGCGGGCGGCGGGCTGCGGCGAGACCGCCCCGCCCGATGTGCGGGAGGCGCGGGATGTCAGGACCGCGATCGCGATGGCCCTCGGCGGCTAGCAGCCGGCAGCCGCGACTCGCCGATACACTGGCCGCGATGAGGAACCTCTCGGGGACGGGGTACCGGCCGTGAGCCAGGGCCGGGACGAGCAGCGTCGCGCCGCGCTGGCGGCGCTGGCGCCAGGAACGGTGCTCCGGGAAGGCCTGGAGCGGATCCTGCGCGGCAGCACGGGCGCGCTGATCGTGCTGGGCTACGACCAGGCGGTCGAGGACCTGTGCTCGGGTGGATTCGAGCTCCAGGTCGCGTTCTCCGCTACCCGGCTGCGCGAGCTGGCCAAAATGGACGGCGCCATCGTGCTGGATCGCAGCGGGGGCACCATCCTGCGCGCGGCGGTCCAGCTGGTGCCCGACCCGGCGCTGCCGACCGGCGAGTCGGGGACCAGGCACCGGACCGCCGAGCGCGTCGCCCGGCAGACCGGCTACCCGGTTATCTCGGTCAGCAAGTCCATGCGCATCATCGCCGTGTACACCGGCGGCGCCCGCTACGTGCTCGAGGATTCCACCACCATCGTGTCGCGGGCCCACCAGGCCCTGGCCACCCTGGAGCGGTACAAGCTCCGGCTAGACCAGGCCACCGGGGCACTGTCCGCGCTGGAGATCGAGGACCTGGCCACGGTCCGGGACGTCGCGGCGGTCGTCCAGCGGACGGAGATGGTCCGCCGGATCGCCGACGAGATCGAGGGCCACATGGTGGAGCTCGGCACGGACGGCAGGCTGCTGGCCCTGCAGCTGGACGAGCTCGTCGCGGGCACCGGCCCCGAGCGCCAGCTGCTGGTGCGTGACTACGCGCCCAGCGCCCCGGAGGACCGGGGACAGGCCGCCGCCGCGGCCCTGGCCGAGCTGGAGGACCTGACCGCGGACGAGCTGCTGGACATCGGCGCGGTCGCCACGGTGCTCGGCCTCGGCGGCACCGAGAACCTCGACGGCTCCGTCAGCCCGCACGGGTACCGGCTGCTGGCCAAGGTGCCCCGGCTGCCGCAGCAGGCCGCCGACGGCCTCATCGGCCATTTCGGCGGCCTGCAGAAGCTGCTGGCGGCCAGCGTGGAGGACCTGCAGCAGGTCGAGGGCGTCGGCGTTACTCAGGCCAAGGGGGTTCGGGAAGGACTCTCCCGGCTCGCCGAGTCCTCGCTGATCGAGCGGTACAGCTGATCCTCAGCTGATCCGGAAGGTGACGGAGTTGCTGGCCAGCCTGCCGTCGCTGACCACGGCCGTGTAGGTGCCGGCATGCAGCTGCGCCGAGGAGGCCGGGCAGCCCTTCGATGACGCCTGCCGGTTCCAGGAGATGGGCAGCACGGTCGGCACGCCGCGCTGCAGGTCGGATATCAGGTCGCCAGCTCCCTGCACGCAATCGGCCGAGTCCCAGACCCGGACCCGCCCGGCCGAGATGATGAGCGCGACGTGCCGGGCGCCGACGTTGAACGTGCACGTCTGCCCCGCGGTGGCGACGACGTCGACGTTGAACTGCGGCAGCTGGCCCGTGGTGTAGTTCTGCTGGCTGGTGGACAGGCTCAGCACGACGTCGCCGCTAGGACATGGCCGCGGCCCCGCGGCCCCCCGCTGGCCGCTGCTGGCCGCGGTGGCGCCAGCCTGCGGCGACGCGCTGCTGGCAGCCCCGGCCGCGCCGTGGCCCGCCCGGGCCGGCCCGCCGCCCTGAGCGGTCCCTCCGTGGGCGTGGCCCGCGGGTGACTGCGCGGTGCCCGACGCCCCCGCCGGGCTGCCGCCGCCGCCCACCGCGCCCGAGAACGCCCAGGCGATGAGGGCCAGCACGGCCAGGCCGATCAGGAGGGCGACCACCCGCCGCCGCCAGTAGATGGCCGCCTGCCCGCTCCGCGGCATCCGCGCGATCGGCCGGCCGTCGGCCGCCTGCTGGTTCCGCGGCTGCGGCGCGACCGGCTGGTCGCCGGCCGGGCGACGCGGATGCGGGATCCGCAGGCGGGCCAGCCCGCTCTGTCCCCGCTGAGCCCACTTCTGATTACGTAACGTGTTCATCACCACAGGCCGAGTATGCAAGAGGCAGACAGTCGCCCACAGGCCGAATCGCCGTCCCGCCGGATCTGCATATTCGCAGCTAGATGGCTTGTCTAGATTCCGCCGACCGGGTCGCAAAGGACGGTCTCCCGCCCCGGTGAGTGACTGGTGACACCCCGGGCGACTTTGCGGTCAACGAGTGATTGATTACTTTCAGTCACATGGTGTCAGCCGAGCGGCGCTTCGCGCGGCCCGCGCAGGCAGGGCACCGCCAGTCCGTGCGAGGATCGGTGCGGTCATGACATCCCCGTACGTGCAGCCCATCCTGCGCTGGTACGCGGCCAGTGCCCGGGACCTGCCGTGGCGCCAGCCCGGCACCTCGGCCTGGTCGGTCCTGGTGAGCGAGATCATGCTGCAGCAGACGCCCGTGGCCCGGGTACTGCCGGCCTATGCCGCCTGGATGGCCCGGTGGCCGACGCCGGCCGCGCTGGCCGCGGCCACGCCGGCGGATGCCGTGCGGCAGTGGGACCGGCTGGGCTACCCGCGGCGGGCCATCCGGCTGCACGCGATCGCCGAGGTCCTGGTCAGTCAGCATGGCGGCCAGGTCCCGGCCTCGGCCGAGGTGCTGGTCACGCTGCCCGGCATCGGCCCTTATACGGCCGCGGCGGTGGCCAGCTTCGCGTTCCGGCAGCGGCACGCCGTCCTGGATACCAACGTCCGGCGGGTCCTGGGGCGCCTGGTAACCGGCGTGGCCCTGCCGCCGGCCGCTACGTCGGCCGCGGAGCGCAGGCTCGCCGAGTCTCTGCTGCCCCCGGCCGGGGCGCAGGCGGCACGCTGGTCGGTCGCGGTCATGGAACTGGGCGCGCTGGTCTGCAAGGCCGCCCGCCCCTCCTGCGCGTCCTGCCCGGTCGCGGGGCTGTGCGCGTGGCGGCGGGCGGGCAGCCCGCCGCCGGCCGCCCGGCGAGCCGCTCCCGGATACGCCGGCACCGACCGCCAGTGCCGCGGGCGGCTGCTGGCCGTGCTGCGCGCCGCCACCGGCCCGGTCCCGGCGGCCCAGCTGGAAGCGGCCTGGCATGACTCAGGGCAGCAAGCGCGCGCGCTTGCTGCCCTGATCACTGACGGTCTCGTGGCCAGGACTGCCGATGGCTCGGTCGCCCTGCCCGGAGAATCGCCCTGACTAGCTAGCTGGCCTCTGAGCCACCCGTCGCGGCGGTCTCGATGTCCTCGGGCGGAGCATCGGGAACCGCATCGGGCTTGGCCACGCCCTTGAAGGTGAACTTCGCCTCGGGGCCGGTGCCCTCGACATCGACCATCACGATCTGGCCGGCCTTCAGCTCGCTGAACAGGATCTTCTCGGACAGGCTGTCCTCGATCTCCCGCTGGATCGTGCGCCGCAGTGGCCGCGCGCCCAGCACCGGGTCGTAGCCTCGCTCGGCGAGCAGCGCCTTGGCCGCCGGGCGGATCTCGATCCCCATGTCGCGGTCCTTCAGCCGCTCGTCCACCTTGGTGATCATCAGGTCCACGATCGTGAAGATCTCCTCCTGGCTGAGCTGGTGGAAGACGATGACGTCGTCGACGCGGTTGAGGAACTCTGGCCGGAAGTGCTGCTTGAGTTCCTCGCTCACCCGGCTCTTCATCCGGTCATACGAGCCGCGCGACTCACCCGCGGTGCCGAAGCCCACCGACACGCCCTTGGAGATGTCCCGGGTGCCGAGGTTGGTGGTCATGATGATGACGGTGTTCTTGAAGTCCACTACCCGGCCCTGGGCGTCGGTCAGGCGACCG
>Ga0208589_1000213_pt1 | contig 28391 bp, 35 predicted proteins | sample NGESurshal092012_2_FD_184486 | JGI IMG/M metagenome (GOLD analysis project Ga0208589, IMG submission 184486) | Arctic peat soil microbial communities from Barrow, Alaska - NGEE Surface sample F53-2 shallow-092012 (SPAdes) | ecosystem: Environmental > Terrestrial > Soil > Wetlands > Peat ...
TAGGGGTACCTTCGGGCTGTTTGGTGGACCTGGCTGCCAGAGGGCGGGAACGAATTTGTTCAGAAAGCAGCCATCAGGTCTGGCGATAAGCCTGACGAAATAATTCTAGAAGAACGCAGCAATAAAAATTATTGGAACTCGGGGGAGATAATCGACAAGCTCGGGCGTGAGGGCTGGGAGATGTTTCATGTGGAAACTGCCTACGGCGCTTATAGCTACTCGTTCAACTACTGCTTGACAGCAGATCCACGGCGACTGGATGGGCCGTTGAGCAGGCCACAGGCGGGCAGATCGGGCATCCTCGCCTTTGACGCTTAAGCGTCAGTGGTGCAGCAGCAAAGTGCAGCAATCGGGTGCTCCGGGCCTTCCCCGCTGCTTGGCGCGGAGGCCGTAGTGGCCGGGGTGGCGCTCATGGGGGACGGGACGGGTACGCCACCTGCTGCTCGTCGGGTATCCCCCTGACGCTCATCGAAGCTGCTGCGTTGTATCGGAACTTTTCCGGGTGGCCGCCGCCACCAAGGTGTCCCCGGCGCGCCAGTGCCACGATCTACACAGCGCGGTGCTGAAGGACCGTGAGCGCTGATACTGAGTCTCTGCCTTGCTCTCTGGCCCGCGAATGCCCCCGTCGCACCAGCTCACCGCGCCGGGCGCCGGGCGCCCGGTCTCTGGGAAAGTATTCACTTCGGCCTCCCATTGTTTCCCAAAGGGCGCAGCCTTCCGTTGCCCTGGCGATCGCGCATGCGAGATGCGGCATGATCCGGCCCCCATGCTGAGGACGACTTTCTCTACGGCCTCAAGGGCACGCCCTCCGGGCGCGCCAGGCCGTCCGGCCCGCAACTGGTGTGAGGCCTGTGCCAAAGCCAGGCGGGTGGGCCGGGGGACTCGCCGATTCCGGGGCGGCAGCCTGTCGCGCCCTTCCGGGCGGGGGCCCTCCGGGCGCGTCGCCGCCGCGCCGACCCCCCGCACCCGCAGCAAGGCGGTACCTGCCGTTACGCTCCCTCAATGACCGCGCCTGCAAAAACTGCCGGACCGTCCTCCTCGCGCCGGGTGTACTCTCACCGCGCAAGATCACAGTGAAGGGCGCGCCTGCGGCGCGTCGCTGGCGCGATGGCGCAAGCGCCACCCTTGACACTGATCTTCCTTGGCAAGACCTCGGCATCTATTCTTCCTTGGCAAGACCTCGGCATCTATCAGGAGGACAGGAGAGGAGCCGATTTTGCCTGGCATACGAGCAGGCGACTGCGGTTCTGGACTGTGGCACATACGGTCGCGGAAACTAGAAACTCGTCAATGGTACTCATGGGAGACCAATTGTACGATCCAACGGCCGGAACTTACGCACCAAGGATTCGCGGTAACCGAAAAGTCTCCACCATCTTGGAGTTGGGGCTGGGGGGTAATCAATCATAAATGTCATTCTAGCGACCCGATTTGGATGTATGTTCAGCGCTTCTAGAACTTCCTCATTAACAGCAGATGGATTATCCTTCGCCTGTTTAAGAAGCCATTCATTCCGCACGCTCACGGCCTCGTTGTTATCTCCTTCATCGCTCGGCTCCACGCGGCTGGTTACACTAAACACCTTGTCCAGCGGGGCGGTCCACCACGCGTCCACGGTCTGCGAATTAGTCAGCCCGGCCTTGATCGATTCCACCAGTGCGATATCGGCGCGATTTCTCTGAATGAGTGACCGCCACAATAGGGCGACTAGCACAGCGAACCCAAGAGCCGCAACATACAACCGTTCTCGAGGAAAAGCAGCAGCAACGCCGAAAGTAAGCGCACCTACGGCTGGGGCCATATTGAATCTGAATGAGGATGACTCCTCAAGTCTATCGTAAAGATTGTAAACTTCCCGGTTTTTAGCAAGGAGCTGCGTTGCGAGGGCATCGCGGTCTGTAGCAAGCACATAGGCAACTTCACTAAGGGTCGGAGATACAGCTATGACATATGGCGGCGGATCATGATCCATTTCGAGCTTGTTTATTGCCCATATCTCCAGCGACTTTGCTGCCTTTGCGGACCTCGGGATTCCAGGCAGGCTAGAGAATTCCAAAAGCGAGCCAACTAGATAGGCAACAAATGCGCCAATAACAAGGACCTTGGCCGTACCCAGCGAGGCGCTGAGCTGATACAATCGCAGCTCAATGCCGGTTGCATGGTTCCTCGGGGGAATAGCGTTCCAAGTAAGGAGCCAGACCGCGACAAGCCATGTCCAGCCAACCGCAAGAGGAGTTCGAAGCTCCCGGAAGCCGGGCAATAGATTGGTGAGCACAGTATCTCCTCAGGCCTGAAACTGCCATGCTATCGCGAATCGGTGATCTGTAGAATGCAGTCGTTGCGCGGCCCGCTGGCGCCCTGCTGCTTGGCTCGGTATTCGGCGGACTGAAGCTGGTCATCCCCTGGCGGTCCCTGGGCTGGCTGCTGGTCCTGGCTCTACTGATCGGGATCGTCGGCTGGCTGCTCATCACCTCGTCGCTACCGCACCTACCTGCCGCCCTGTCCTCCCTGCTGCTCCTCCTGGAGCCAGCGGGCGCCCTGGTCCTGGCCGCAATTGTCCTGGGCCAGCAGCCGAGCCTGACCCTGATCGCCGGTGCCGTCCTGGTCTGCGGCGGCGTGCTGATAGTCGCCAGAAGCCAGGACCGGGATCACGGGACGACTGCCACCGGCACCTAAGGCGGAGAAGCAGTCGGGCTCATCTGAGGGCCCAGGGCTGATCTTTCTCGGTAAGCGGTGGCTCAACCCTATCTGGGAATGCGTGCAGTTCGGGCTACCGTTGTTTCCCAAAGAAGCCCAGTCATCCTTGATCCACCCGGTCGCGTATGCGACATTCGGCATGGGGCTGGGAGTCCCGTGTCGGCTGGGAGTCCCGGTGCCTAGCCTCACTTGATCCTTGACGGATGGGCCTCGTATGATCCTTGACACGCCCTAGATGTTTTGCACCGCCGCCTGCGGGCCTGCTTAGTGAGCCGGGTCCCCAGTACTGCAGTCCGGGTTTGTGATCTAGCGCCTGGATGATCATGATGTGCCTGGCGTGTCCCGCCGGGTGCGGGACGGCCACCTCAAGATCATGTAATCGTGACAAAACAAGATCAGCATGAGGTGGCCGTCGCGGTCATGTTAGGCGACCGGGACTGGCAAGGGGAACTGCTGGCGGAGCTGTGCGCGCTGATCGCCCCGCTGTTCGCGCAGGCCAGGTCGCGTTTCGCGGCGTTCGCGTATGTGGCGGCGCTGCTGGCGGTGGCCGGTGACCGCAAGTCGTGCTGGCAGCTGGGCGAGCAGGCCGGGCACGCGACGCCGCGGCGGATGCAGGCGCTGCTGGCCGAGTACGCGTGGGACTGGCGGGTGGTCCTGGAGCGGCTGCAGGGGTTCGTCCTCGCGCACCTGGCCGACCCGGACGCGATCCTGGTGCTCGACGAGACCGCGGAACTCAAGAAGGGAACGATGACCGTCGGCGTCGGCCGCCAGCATGCCGGGATCATCGGCCAGATCGAGAACTGCCAGACCGTGGTGTTCCTCGCCTGCGTCACCGCCTGCGCGCACACGCTGTTCGATTTCCGCCTCTACCTGCCGAGACAATGGTCCGGGAACATCGGCCGCCGCAACCGTGCGCGGGTCCCCGAAGATGAGGCGTTCACGACGAAGACCGAGCAGGGCACCGAAATGGTCACCGGGGCGGTCAGCGCGAGCGTCCCGTTCAGCTGGCTCGCCGGCGACGAGGTGTACGGCCGCAGCTCAAGGCTCCGGGCAGCGTGCGAGAAAGCAGGGAAAGGCTACGTGCTCGCGGTCCCGGTCAACTTCAAGGTCACCACCGCCGCCCGGCCGCGAGGACGCCGCGGTCCTGGCCAGGCTCGTCCCGGCCCGCTGCTGGGAGACCCGCACCTGCGGGAGGGGCTGCAAAGGCCACCGCGACTACCAGCGGGCGATAATTGCGACCAGCTCCCCGCGTCACTGGCTGCTGATCCGCCGCAAGATCACCGGCCCTGCTGACCTGGCGTTCTTCTACTGCCACGCACCCGGGCCGGTGTCCTTGTCCATCCTGGTCAAGGTCGCCGGGAAGAGATGGCCGGTGGAGGAGTGCTTCCAGCAGGGCTGTCCATGTGCGCCCTCGCGCTGCTCGCCGTCGCGACCGCCCGGCCACCCGGCACCCCCGGCACCCCGGGCCGCCAGCCCGGGTACAGCCACCGGGCCGCGAGCCAGCCCTGCCACCAATGAACCAGGCAGGACACTGGCACGACACCGGCAAGCTGCCCGTTCATCCCGGCGAGCAGCCACCCATGGACATGGGCCTGATCCGCGTCACCGTGCCCGAGGCGCGCAGGCTGCTAGCGGCACCCGCGGGCGGGACCCACCCAAGCTCCTGGAGCATCTGGCGACGACGCCACCAGGCACGCGCCCGATGGCACCATTACCAGGCACAACTCCAGGCAGCGCCAGCATGACCCACACGATCAACCGGGAAGATCACAAACCCGGACTGTAGTGCCAGGCGGGCGGGACGGAATTTCCTCAGAGGCGGGCCTTCAGCTCGTCAATCTTGCCGATGTGCTCGCGGAGCTGGGTATAGGCGGGGCGCTCGCGGATGCGGGTCAGCGCCCAGCGGACGCCTTCGGCGCGGTTGGAGACGATGCCAGCGGTGATCAGGGCGTCGAGGACTTCCACGTCCCTGGGGTCGAGCCGTGCCATCACCGGGGTGAGGTTGCGGCCTGGGGCCGTGCGATCCGGCGGCTCGATAGACATCGAGATGACGGGATGCTTGCGCTCCCCGGGCTGCGCGGGCAGCGTGAATTGCACGCGCCCGATGAAGGGCATCTTCTGGGCAACCTTCTTGCGCAGGTCCTCGATTGCCCCGCCATGCGCCTTCTCGAACGCGTGAAGCGTCTCATCCGGATCTTCGTCTGTCGGGGTGAGGATTACCCGGAGCATCACCTGGCCGGGCTCGATCACGGGTTCGTCGCCGTACTGCAGCACCTCGACCTTCTGCACGGTCCCGTCGCCGAACTGCCTGTTCAGCTCTTCTTCGGCCCCGCGCTCGAGGCGCTCCTTCTCTTCCTGGTCCACCATCAGCTCCTTGATTGCCTGAGCAATCAGAGTAACTCCGCATACTCGCGCACTCAACAAGTTTCGCGATCGGCCAAGACAGCACAGCCGGCTTCCCTGCCTGGCTCCGCCGACCGGCCGTGCATGCCGTGCTCGCCTTACCAGGCTGGCCACCGACTGGCCTGCAGGCTGCACTTGGTCCTTCAGGGCTCGCTACGTTATGCCGACAGGCCTGCTGTGCCGACAGCCTGCCTAGGTCGTCCTCCGGCACGGTCGCCATGCCGGATCCCGTGTCGGATCTATCGGATCTAGAAGCGCCATCGTTGCGTGGTCCTGCTGCCGGTCGCCGGTGCCGCCATGCCTGGCCGTATGCCTGGCCGTATGCCACACGTAGTGCCTGGTGTCCGCGGCGCGGCGCCTTTCCAGCCGTCCGCCCATCGCCGCGAGGGTGCCTGCCCGGTCTCCGAATGCACCCGGCGGTGACAGACCGTTTCTGTCCACGCGGTGAACAGCCGGTTCAGCTCGCCGACGTCCGCGACGTGCCGGCGGCCGCCCTGGCCGGGGTCGCCGGTGATCTCGGCGAGGAACTGCTCGCGGACGGTGAGAAACAGCCGCTCGATTTTCCGCGCCCCCGGGGGCGGCCCGGCGTGGAATGGGTGAGCTTAACGCCCAGCACAGCGCAGGCCCGCAGCAGCCACGCGTCCACAAAAGCAGAGCCGTTATCAACGTAGATCCGCTCGGGGACGCCGTGGCTGGCCAGGGCGGGCCGCAGCATCCCAATGCCTCCGGGGCCGGCCCCGCCGCCCGGGCCGATCCGCGGGCAGGTGCGCGGCCATCACCTGCCACTGGGCATCGGTCAGGTCACTGGGATAGCCCCTGGCCCGCCCTCCGGCCTGGCGCTTACCCTGGGCACGCGCGGGCTTTCGTGTCTTCCTGGTCGTCATACATCGGGATCACGGGGCCCGCGTCTGGCATCCGCCCGGCACGACACACCGCGACCCGGCGAGACCGGTACCGCCTGGAGCAGGTGTCCAGCACCGGCAGGCTCGCGCCAGCCAGGACCTTGCGCATGCCCCGAGCGCTGAGTGCGCCCCTACGGGCCCTGGTCAGCAGTACGCCGACCTCGACGGGCGAACTGGCTCCAGCCTGGCCAGCCGCCTCATGACTTTGCATCATAAAGTTCCTGGGCTCAGACCCTTGACTCTATGCCATAAAGCAGAGTCTACTTTATTGCATAGAGTCGATGAGGGGAGACACCGTGAACCACACATCTGACACCACTGCCGCCGGCAACGGCGGCACCCTCGGCCCCGAGCAGGCCGCTGCCCTGCTGGACCAGACCACCCAGCAGGCCCGCCGCAAGTTTCAGCCCTCGCCGCCGTGGCTGCTGGTGACCAGGGCGGTCATGGTCCTGGCCGCCCTCGGCGCGATCTGGCTCTCGGTGCGCGGACAGCACCCCTACCGGGGCCCGACTGCCGCGGACATCCCCGTCCTGGTTGCGTTCATTGTCGTCAACTTCGCCGCAACGGTCGCTGTCCGCAGGCACGCGACCGCCGGGGTAAGCGGGCGATCCCGGTTTAGCCGGGGCGAGATCACCGTGCTGGTGCTGGCCATTGTCGCCGCGGTCGTGGCCATGGCGGGGCTGGGTGCCGCCGGGGTGGACTTTGCCACGTACCCTACCTCGGTGCTGGTAATCCCCGGCCTGGCCTGGACGGTCCTCATGGCGGCACGGGCAAACTGGCGCGAGCTCGCTACCGGCCTCGCGATCGTCGTCATCGGCATCGTAGGCGCGTTCGCCGGACCGGCCGGGGCGTGGGCGGTCGCAGCCGTGGGCCTGTGTGTCATGCTCCTGGGCAGCGCCGCCGCCATCGCCTGGCAGCAGCGCGCATGACGGGGTGGCATGAACGACGACGGACTTGACCCGCTGATCCACGTCCCTACCCGGCTGAAGATCGTCGCGACGCTCGCGGCACTGCCCGACGGGGACACGCTCTCCTTCACCCGGCTGCAGGACATGATCGGGCTGACACCCGGCAACCTGATCATCCACCTGCGCAAGCTCGAAGACGCCGGCTACATCAGCAGCGAGAAGACCAGGAACGGGTCCGCACAGAAAACCACGGTGACCCTGACCCGCCAGGGCCGGGCGGCACTTGGCACCTACACCCAGGCGCTGCGCGACCTGCTCGGCGGCCTGGACAGAGACGGAACGGCCGACCATGAGCACCGGCGCACTTGACCCCCTGATCCACGACCCGGAGCGGCTGCGCGTCGTCGCGACCCTGGCGGCACTGCCCGACGGCGACGCGCTGGCTCTCACCCGGCTGCAGGGCATGCTCGGGCTCACACCCGGCAGCCTGATCACCCGTCTGCGGGAGCTGGACCACGCCGGTACGTGCGGACGGAAAAGACCGGCGGCGATAGAGCCCAGGCCATCGTCGCGCTCACCTGCGACGGCCGGGCCGCGCTGGATCACTACGCCGCCGTGCTGCGGCGGCTGCCCCGGGTGACCAGGGAGGATCATCAGGCACCAGCACCCTACGTGCGCGCTGGTGATGCTGACCGGGACGCGGCTGCCGCGGCCCTGGGTGAGCACTTCGCGCAAGGCAGGCTGACACTCGATGAACTCGACGCACGACTCGATGCCACGTTGACTGCTACCACGCACGGCGAGCTATCCCAGGCCGCCTGGGATCAGCCGGACCTGACTGTGCAGTCGGCCCGGATCAGCCCTGGCCAGACACCCGTGGCCAGGACAGACTCCGAATAATCAGGCACCCACTTAGGAAGGCGCGTGCTATCTGCTGGTCGAGGTGCGGCCCTCAGGCCCCTGCGAATGTCAGTCATACCAGCTCACCGGGTCGGTGCCGAGCCTCAATCTTCCGGGAAAGTGTTCACTTCGGCCTACCGCCGCGCCTACCGGGAGCGCGAGTACGGCACTGGCGCGCGACCGCGAGTTCCTGCGGGTCGCCTCGCCGCTCACCCGGATCGACCAGGTCACAGCGCCGCTGTTCCTCATTCACGGCGCCAATGACCCGCGCGTGCCGCTGAGCGAGGCCGCGCAGATCCACGCCGCGCTGACCGACCGCGGCCAGGAATGCGACCTGCTGGTCTACGGCGACGAGGGGCATGGCCTGGCCCAGCGGGCCAACCGGGCCGACGCGGCCCCGAAGGCCCTGGCGTTCCTGGCCCGGCACCTGGCCGGCTGAGCCCGGGCCGGCTGAGCTGGACCCGGCTCGCGCCGGGGGGCGACATGGTCCACACCGGACGCCTTGGCATTGCGCCGCGCGGCTGCGCACTGCCGGCGTCATCCTGGCCGCCGACGATGGCTTCGTGGCGGACCTGAAGGCCGGCCGCCTGAAGATCGTCGCGCAGGTCGACCGGCTGGACGGCCGGGAGGTCGTGCTGCGCGGGGATCGCACGATCGAGGCGCGCCGGATCGCCCGGGCCATCGCCGCTCTGCCTGACCGGCCCAGAGCGACTCAGGCACGGGGCGGCTCAGGCACGGGGCGGCTCAGGCACGGGGCGGGCGGGTCTCCATGCTGGCCAGGTCCGCCTCGGTCCAGGGCGGCTGGGCGCCGCGCTGGGATGCCACCAAGGTGCCCAGGGCATTGGCGCGCCGGAGCGCGGCCGCGGCGTCCAGCTGCTGGCCGATCGCGTCCAGCAGGCCGGCCGCGAACGCGTCGCCGGCGCCCACCGCATCCATGACGTCGGCCTCCGGCGGGGCCGCCAGCGCGAAGGTGCCGTCCAGCCAGAGCGAGGCCGCGTCCGGGCCGGCGGTGACGGCCACCCCGCGCAGGCCCAGGCGGCTGGCCAGGCCCTCGCTGAAGGCCGCCGCGCCGGCCCCGCTCTCCGAGGACAGGCCGAGGACGGGCGCGAGCTCCCGAGCCTCGGACTCGCTCAGCTTCACCACGCTGGCCAGCTCCAGGAGTTCCGTTACCACGTCCTTCGACCACCAGCCGTCGCGCAGGTTCACGTCGTACAGTGCCAGCGCGCCGCGGCACCCGGCGGCGATCCTCCGCAGCCGGTCGCGCGCCCCCGGCCGCAGCTGGGCCAGGGTCCCGTAGACCAGGACCGACGGCCGCAGCTCGGCGACCCGGTCCAGGACTGCGGCCCCGCCGTCCCACTGCTCGAAGGCCGCGGGGCGGTGAATCTCGAAGGCCGGGCTGCCGCCGGGACCGACCGTCACCCGCGCCAGCCCGGTCGGCACGCCGTCCACCCGGCTGACCAGCGAAGTATTGATGCCCCGGGCCGCCATCTGCGCGATGGCGGCCGCACCGGGCGAATCCTGCCCGACGGCCGTGAGATAGGCGGCGCGATAGCCCAACCGGGCGAGGTGGGATACCACGTTGAACGGCGCCCCGCCGATCTCGTCGCCGTCCGGGAGCTGGTCCCAGAGAATCTCGCCCACTCCGATCGCGAGCATCGCCTCACGCCTCATCGCACTCCGCCCGTCTGCGCTGGACTGCCCGCTAGGACACGATCCACATCTTGACATTCCAGCGGAGATCTTGACATCGTCGCGGGACGGCGGGCCGCGGCGGCACGGGCCGCCGGACCAGATGGCGGCCAGACCGGGCGGCCGGGTGGCAGGAGCGGGGATTGGGACAGGTCATCGTGGTCGGCTCGGTCAATGCCGACTACAGCGTCCGTCTTCCCGCGCTGCCGCAGCCCGGCGAGACGGTGACCGGCGGGCGGCTGCAGATCCTGCCCGGCGGCAAGGGCGCCAACCAGGCTCATGCGGCCGCCCGGCTGGGCGCCGCGGTGGTGCTCGTCGCGGCGGTCGGCACCGACGCCGCGGGCGACGGCGCCCGCGCGGACCTGGCGGCGGACGGCATCGACATCAGCTGCCTGGTCCGCTGCGAGGGGCCGAGCGGCGTCGCGGTGATCCTGGTGGACGCCGCCGGGGAGAACATGATCGCGGTCGCGCCCGGCGCCAATGACCGCCTCACGGCGGCGGCGGTGACCGGCCTGCTGGCTGGCCGCGTCGACGCCGGATCGGTCCTCCTGGCGAGCCTGGAGGTGCCGCTGGAGGCCGTCGATGCGGCCGCGGCCGCCGCCGAGGCCGCCGGGGCGACCCTGGTGATCAATCCGGCTCCGGGCCGGCTGCTGCCACCCGGCCTGCTGCGCGGAACCATCCTGACCCCGAACGAGGGCGAGCTGCTGAAGCTGGCGCCGGCCAGCGCGGCCGGGGACCTGCCAGGCGAGCAGGCGGCCGTGGCCTTCCTGATGGAATCCGGCGCCCGGGCCGTCATCGTGACGCGCGGCAGCCGCGGTGCCACCCTGCTGCGGCCCGGCCGGGAGCCGGCCGATTTTCCCGCCCCGTCCGTCGAGGTGGTAGACACCGTGGGAGCCGGCGACGCGTTCAACGGGGCCCTGGTCACTGGCCTGGCCGCGGCGCTGCCCCTGGACCTGGCCGTGGCCGCCGCCGTCGAGGCGGGCGCGGCCGCGTGCACCGGCCCCGGGGCCCGGCAGGCCCTGCCGCGGGCGGGCGACATCGCGCTGCTGGTCAGTAAGCGGGCGACCGGTGGTTAACGCCGCGGAAACATCCCGACCCCACAATGAGGCCATGCTGACGCGGCAGATACAGGTCGGCTGCGAGTTCATCTACGTAGCCGCCATCGACACGCCCGTCATCTTCCAGGTACGGCCGGGCGATGACGCGCTGATCACCCTGCAGGGCGAGAAGTGGTCCTCGGACCCAGCAATGATCATCCACGGCTATACCGACCTGTACGGCAACCCCTGCGCCCGCGCCGTGCTCCCGGCGGGCCGGTCCAGCTTCGGCTATCACGCGGTGGCCACCGTCCCGGACGCGACCGAGGACGCCGACGAGGATGCCCCGGAGCTGGCCCCGGAGGCGCTGCCGGACGAGGTGCTGCTCTATACGCTGCCCAGCCGGTACTGCCTGCCCGACGTGCTGGGCAATGAGGCGTGGACCCGCTTCGGCGCGCTTGACCCCGGATACCGGCGAATCCAGGCAATCTGTTCCTATGTGCACGATCACCTCGAGTTCCAGTACGGCAGCTCGACCGCAGTGTCCACGGCGGTCGACGTCAACGCGGCGGGGCGGGGGGTCTGCCGGGACTTCACCCACCTGGCCATCTCATTCTGCCGGGCGCTCAATATCCCGACCCGCTACGTCTTCGGCTACCTGCCCGACATGGACGTCCCGCCGGACCCGGCGCCGATGGACTTCGCGGCCTGGATGGAGGTCTGGCTCGGGGATCGCTGGTGGACCTTCGACCCGCGCAACAACATGCGCCGCAAGGGCCGGATCGTGATCGGCCGGGGCCGGGACGCCTCGGACGTCGCCATGGCCACGACCTTCGGCGGCCCCCTGCTGGAGAGCATGACCGTCCAGGCTGAGGAGGTCAGCGGATGATGCTCAGCTCGGAGCTGCTCAGCGCTCCGCTGCTCGACCACCGCGGCCTGGACCTCGAGGCGGCCAGCCGGGTGACCTATGTCCTGCAGCAAAGCTTCCGTTACGACTATGAAAGGCCCGTGCAGGCACTGCGGCAGCGGCTGGTCATCGTGCCCCGGTCCCGGCACGGCAACCAGTACCGCCGCGCGCACAACCTGGAGGTGGACGGCGCCCAGGCCGAGCGCCGCGTCCGCCGGGATTCCCGCGGCAACGTGGTCACCGCGCTGCTGGCCGAGCACGTGGCGTCCAGCGTGGAGTTCCGGCTCGCGGCCATCCTGGAGCGGATCCGGGACCACGGGCCTATCGTGGTCCCGCGGGCGGTGCTCGACAGCCCCGGCCTGCTGCGTCCCACCCGGCTGACCGCGGCCGACGACCGGCTGCGGGAGCTCGCGCGCGGGCTGACCGTGAGCTCGGACACGCCGCTGGAGCGCGCCGAGCGGATCTGCGCGGGCGTGCACGCGGCGATGAGCTACCGCGACGGTGTCACCTCGGTGCAGACCCCGGCGGCCGCGGCGCTGGCCAGCGGCTACGGCGTCTGCCAGGACTACGCGCACATCATGCTGGCCGTCTGCCATCTGGCCGGGCTGCCCGCCCGGTACGTCTCCGGCCACCTGCTGGGCCAGGGCGGCACCCACGCCTGGGTCGAGGTGCTGGTGCCCAGCGGACGCGACGCCATGGCCGCGGCTCTCGATCCCTGTAACGGCTGCCGGGCCGGCAGTGGCTACCTCACGGTGGCGACCGGCCGGGACTACTCCGACGTGGCGCCCACCTCCGGCTCCTACGAGGGAACCTCGCGCAGCCGCCTGACCGCCGCCCGCCGGGTCGGGGTGCTGGCCGCCGCCTGAGGCGGGACGGGCCGATCCGGGCGCAGGTTTGCCGGCATGCGGCAGCCCGCTGGGCGATCGCTGGGCTTACCCTGCTGACATGAGTACCTCGCCGTTGTCCCCCGAGGACATCCGCGCGGCCGCCGAGGTGTATCAGGAGCTTGGCCCCGAGTACCACGACGCGGTAGTGGCAGCCTTCATCGAGAAGGTTGACCGCGAGGTGGCCGCGCGCGTCGAGGCGCGCCTCGCGGGTGCGGCTGCGGCGCCGGCGCAGCCGGCCGGTCCGCCAGCCCGGCGCAAGAACCGTCGCTCGCTAGTGAAGGGCCTGGCCGTCGGCGCGTGCGCGGGCGCGCTGGCCGCCACCATCGCGGTTGCCCTGCCGAGGGCGTCGGCGCAGCAGACGCAGCAGGTGCCGCGGCCAGCCCATGCCCAGCCCGCGCTGATCCTGCCCAAGCCAGCCAGGCCGCCCGCGCCGCCCAAGCCCGTGCTGCCCAAGCCGCCCGCGCCGCCCAGGGCTCCGGCCGCGCCAGCAGGCTAGTGCGCCTGGCACCATGACGACATGGAGCTGACGGTCCCGCTGCCCGTGATTGGCATTGTCCGTACCAGCCACCGGGAGCCGGAGGCGACTCCGATCCAGGCCAGCCTGAACCGGGCCGAGCACGGCACCCTGGACATCGCCGAGCCCTATCTGGACGGCCTGGACGGCCTCCGGGATTTCGACTACGCGTGGCTGCTGACCTGGCTGCACCGGCCGGGCGAGCCCGCTGAGCCCGCCGGGAAGGTGCCGCTGCGGCAGGTCCCGTTCCTGCTGCGACGCCGGCCGCGCCGGGTGGGCGTGTTCGCCACCCGCGGCCCCCGGCGCGTCAACCCCATCGGGCTGAGCCTCATCCAGCTGCTCGACGTGACCGGCGGGGAGATCCGGTTCGCCGGCGTCGACCTGCTCGACGGCACCCCGGTGCTGGACGTGAAGCCATACGTCACCCGCTTCGACCGGCCGCCCGGCGAGCCGCGCTGCGGCTGGTTCGACGAGCTCGCGATCGCCGACGGGACCACGCCGGCGCAGCTCGCCCCGTGACCGCGCCCGGCGTTTCCGGCGCTGCGCCTGATCGCGCTCTGAACGGTGGCCGCTGGGGTCAGCGCCGCTGCGCCGCCGGCAGCTGGGCGAGCAGGCTCTGCAGCTCGGCCTGGTAAAGCAGGCGCGGGCTGACGCCGGCGGCTTCCAGGCAGCTCGTCCCGATTGTCGAAGTACCGGTACAGGGCCGCCGGCGACATTCCGCGCCCTGAGCGCCGAGCCGGTGGACTATCACGACCCGAACCTGTCCGCCAGCATCCCGGAACTCGCTCCCGGCGGCGTGGACGCCGTGTTCGATCGCCTGGGTGGTGCGAGCTTCCGGCGGTCCTTCGATCTGCTCGCCCGCGGCGGCACGCTCCTCGGCTACGGCATGGCCGCGCAGATCACCGACACCGGCTCGGTGCTCGTGCCGTTCCTGCGGGTCTACGCCAAGCTGGCGATCTGGAGCGCGCTGCCCAATGGCCGTCGCGCCATGTTCTTCAACCTGTGGGGCGGCTCCCGGCGGCGCGGCGACGTCGCGGAGAGCCCGGCTCGCACGCGTGGCACCACCAGCCCGGGGACCACTAGCCCGGTTCCGCCTCCGGGCGGCCGTCGGCCTCGCCGGGCTCGGCAGCCAGTCCGTCCGGGGCCCGCATCCGCCACGCGTCAGTCACGAGCTCTGCCAGGCGGTCGGCATCCACCCTGGCCAGCCGCAGCAGCACTAGCGGCCAGCCCGCGTAGCCGGGCGCCGTGAAGAAGATCTCGGGCTCGCCGAGCAGGAGGGCCTGTTTCTCGGCCTCGTCCCCGACGAACAGCACCGCGATGTCGGTGCGGATGCGCCGCGGCTTGCCCAGGCTGCGCTCGGGATAGGACCAGACGAACCCTTTGCCGGCGACGCGGAAGTCGAGGCCGTCGCTGTCGATCTCCGTCACGTTCGGCAGGGCGAGCGCCAGGCGGCGCACGTCGTCGGCGTCAGCCATCAACGCCTCGCGCAGATCGCGTCACCCGCATGGGCCCAGGCTAGGCGCCGGCACCGACAGCCGGCCTCGCACCCGGGACGCGCCGCCATGAATGCGCGAGCGAGACGGCAAGCGGCCGCCTGAGCCGCGGTTCCTCGAGCGCGGCGCCGCCAACTGGACGGTGCTCGGGCCGAACTCGGCCGCCACCTCCTCCAGGAGGTCATGCACAACTGGCAAGACGACGAGGTCGGCCCGATGCTCGCCTCTAGGAGCCAGGAGGAAATCCTGGCCGCCATGACACCGAACCTGCAGCGCTCTATCGACGGCGACCTCTCACCCGAGTAACACCCCGCACGCTGCGAGCGCCGTCCTTGAAATCACCTGAAAAGGCAATGTCTGAGACTGTAGATATGATATATGTCGATACTGGGGGTTAGCGACGGGAGATCCGTTATGACATTACGGGCCATTATCATGTCGGCGGCAGCGCTCGGCGTGATCACGACAGGCGCCGTCCCGGCCGCTGGTGCGGCATCAGCCGGAGATTCTGCCGGGGCCGCTAGGACCGCGGGGTGCCTGGGGGTGCAGGTGCTGACCTTCACCAGGTCGCAGGCCGCCGCGGCCCTGCGGTACTGGACCCCCGCCCGGATGAAGGCCGTCAAGGGCTTTGACCAGGCAGCACTGAGCAAGCTGGACCATTTCCGCCGCCAGTCGGCGGGCGCAGGACCGACCTCGGCCGCGCGCTGCGTGAGCGTGGCGGCCCTGAGCCGGGCAGCCCCCGGAACCGCGCCGCGCGCAGCACCGTCGACGACGGCGTCCAGCGGGTACCCGACGATCGGCAAGCTCACCTTCAGCGCCGACGGCGTCCTGAGTCTCAACTGCACCGCGACGGTGATCAACGGAACCGCGGCCAGAAACAACAACGAGCTGATCGTGACCGCGGCGCATTGTATCGAGGGGACGGCCAATGGCGTTCCCTACACCAGTACCCACATAGCTTTCTCGCCGATGTGGCACAGCAACCAGAATCCGTTCGGGACCTGGACGGTAAGAAAGATAATTCTTGACAGCGGCTGGATGAAATGCGTCATCCCGCTGGTAGATTGCAGCACCAACCCGCTGTACGATTACGCGGTTATTGTCCTGAATCCTCGGAAGGGCAAGGGGATCGGAGCCGTGACCGGAAGCGACGGCTGGCATGTTAATCAGCCGAACATCGTCAAGAACGTCGCCATCGCCGGCATCCCCGCAACCAGCTCTGACACCCTGATCAGCGTGGCCAATACCGCCACCGTCACCGAGGCGGGCCACCCGTATCGCAAGGCCACTACCCCAGGACTAACGGACGGCTCAAGTGGCGGCCCGTGGCTCCAGAACTTCAGCACCAGGACTGGCCGCGGCGTCCTGCTCGGGGATACTGGCGGCTACCAGCAGGGCGGCCCCTCGAGCGGCAGCCCGTCCTACGCCGACTACTGGACGAGCAAGTTTTCGGCGCTGGTCAAGGCCGCGGTGAGCTACGAGGGGTGAGGTGGGGGCGAACACCTACGAGCAGGTGACTACCGACCCGGCTAGTTCCCTCCAGGGGCAGGTGACGCCGACGCGGCCGGGCGCCGCCAGCTGGTGCCCGGCGGCCAGCGAGGATCCTCCTCGCCGGCGGCACCGGCCGGCTCGGCACCGTCCTGGCCGCTCGACTGATAGAGCGAGGGCTGCCGTGCGCCCGAGCTCGGGCGTCAGGCCCGCGCCGCGCTCGTCGTGGACAGCACCGACCTCGCGCTGGCGCCCGACGATGCCCGCCGGTCTGCCAGGATGACAGTGCCAGGCTGCTCCCCCGCGGACGCGGACCGGGCGGCCAGTCTCCCCTTCGCGACCATCACGGAGAGCACATGGAGAACACAGACCCGCCTGCGGCCGGGCTCGCCCTAGCCATCCTGGTCGGTGACATCGCCGAAGTGGAACGCCTGCTGGCCGAGCACCCGGGCCTGGCGGCCGAACCCATCCGGGACCGCAAAGGCGGGACCAAGACATCCCTGCACATGGTCACTGACTGGCCCGGTTACTTCCCTGACGGTCCGCGGATCGTCCCGATCCTGATCGCCGCCGGGGCTGATCCCAGCGCGCGCACCGGCGGGTGGCGTCCCGAGACACCGCTGCACTGGGCGGCCAGCAGCGACGACGCCGACGTGGCCGAGGCCCTGATCGACGGGGGAGCTGACATCGAGGCCCCTGGCGGGTCCATCGGGAGCCCGCTCGACAACGCCATCGGCTACGGATGCTGGAACGTAGCGCGCCTGCTAGTCCAGCGCGGCGCTCGCGTTGACCAGCTCTGGCACGCCGCAGCACTGGGCCTGCTGGATCGCGTCGAGGAACTGCTAGGCACCAGCCCCGCGCCCGAGGACATCAATGAGGCGTTCTGGCAAGCCTGCCACGGCGGGCAGCGCCGTGCGGCCGAGCGGCTCCTCGGCGCCGGAGCGGACTTGACCTACCACCCCGGCTATGCCAGCGAGACACCCGTGCAGGTCGCCGCTGCCCCGGACACCCGCCGGTCCAACCTGGTCGAATGGCTCAGCGAGCGCGCTGAAGCCCCGGCAGCTAACTGACGGCCGTCGCCCAGCAGGCCCGGCCAAGTCGACCAAGGCACCCGCCGCGGCCATAAGCGGCAAGCCTTTAGCCCCGGCTGGCTTCTTGCGCCACGCGCTCCAGCTGATGGCGATAGTTCTCCCACCACGCCCGGCCACCTGGTCGCAAGTGATCGTTGTCGGCCCGCAGCCCGACAGCCCCATCGATGAGCTCACGGACCATATCGGCGCGCCCCGCGTGCCGGTTAGTCTCGGCGACCAGGTGCACCAGGATCCGGTGCAGCGTCACCTCGCTCTCATCACTTGGCCACCAGGGCACGTAGCCGGGCGGGTCCAGGCCGAGCGTCAGGATCGTCTCGTCTGAGTGCGCCCAGGCTTGCCGGTACATCCCGACGAGCTGATCGCGCGACTCCTGGGCGGTGGCCCACATGTCCGCGTTGTTCCTGGCGTCTTCCTCAGACCAGGGCCGCGGCCCGCTGGGCGGCCGCCCGAACGCGTCACCGAAGTACCAGAGCTCAACGCCAGCTAGGTGCTTGACCAGCCCGAGCAGGTTGGTGCCGGTCGGCGTCAGCGGGCGGCGGATGTCGTACTCGGAAAGCCCGTCGAGCTTCCACAGCAGTGCTTCGCGGGCGACCTGCAGGCAGCGATGCAGGTCAGCCTTAGGGTCTGCTCCTGTCATGCCCGGGAGTCTGCCACAGCCAGTTCCTGCTGACGGCCCCAGGTACATTGGGGAGTGACAGCAGCAAGAGCGGATTCCTGCACTCGCGGCAGCTCAGCGTGGCGTGGCCATTGGCGCTCGAGACGCCACGTCGTCACGGATCTTGCCCGTGTCGCCGTCACCAACGTCCATGGACAGAACAGCTAGCTGTCGAGGCGAGCTACCAGCCGGGCGGGGGCGACGGCCCGGTAGGCGTCCTGACACAGCTCAGCGATTTCCGCCCAGTCCACCTGTCCGTCCAGTCGGACGCCGATCCAGCCCCGGCTCCCCACATAGGGTGGCCGGAAGAACCGACCGGACTCAGACACGACGAGCTCAGCCTGCGCGCGCGGCGGCCCGGCGCACCACAAATGCGGAAAGTCATCGGCGTGGTGACCCTCCGCCCATAGCGTCACGAACGCGCTCTTACCCCGGACGAACCAGGTCGGCGCGCCATGGCTGAGACGCTCGGAAACCTCAGGGAGCGCCAGGCAGATGGGCCGCACCTGCCCGGCCAGTCCGACTGTCATCAAGCACTCCGTCAGTTTTCGCTGTCTGCCCGCCATGCCGGATCCCGGCCAGTCAGCCCGATGAGCCTGTCGAGCAGCGGCGCGTTGTCTGGCACTTCGACTGGCGGGCCGAACAGCCCCGGGCTTCCATCGGGGTTCTGGGCGACGGCCGACTGCACGAACGTGTATGCCACCTCGAGCAAATCCGCCTCACAGCTGTAGTCCTGGCCAGTGGCCGCGGCGATGTCCCAGCCGTGCACCACGACCTCGTTGGTCGCCACCCTGCCAGCGACCTCTCCGGGCATGTCGAGGCCACCGGCCCGGGTCATGCCGCTCCAGGCTTTCTCGTCAGACCAGGCCGCCGCCAGCTGGGCTAGCCGATCGGGCATGCGCATCCGCCAGTCCGTGGCCAGCCGAGACCCGTCCGCCGACGGCGCCTGGCCGGCAGCGTCCAGGTCCTTCGCAGCCGCTGCGGTGAAAGCCAGGCACAGTCCGCCGACATGATCGAGCAGGTCAGCTACCGTCACTCCGCGGCAGGGAGTCGGCGCACTCAACTGCTCGTCGCGGATGTCAGTGACCACCCGGGCCAGCATCCCAGTGGCAGGCATCAGGTCAGGCACGTCGTTTCTCTCCCGGTTCCGGTACAGATCTCAGATCGAACGTAACTGGTGACACGAGTCCTGGCCGGGCACCGCTCCTGGCCGCGGGCCGCCTTCCTCCGCACGATTATCGCCGTTGACGGGTCCTCTAAAAATTGTATCACTTTGATAGGCGCCTGGAGTGGCCCAGCACCGCAGGTCACCGGCACCGGAAGGTCGCTCAATTAGCGGACACCGATGGCGACCACGAGCACGCCGACCAGGCGGCGGATCAGGACATCAGGAAGACGGGACTCAACAATCAGTCGGCATCGCGCTGAAGCTGCCACGCTTTTTCGAAGGCATCTTCAATAGCACCGGCGTCGCCCCTGGCGAGGTTAGCGACAACCATCATGTGCTTTGTGTACCGGGCCGGGACGCTGAAGGTTCCAGAAGACTGCCGCAGTATCAAGTCGCGGTAATCGACACGGTCCGGATCTCCGCGGCTCGGCAATTGTGCGCAGACGCTCCAGTTCGGGCGTCCCTACTTCGTGCCGACGATGCAGCGGGCCACGCCCGGAATCCTTACCTTGCCGTCTTCTTCGTAGGTGCTGACCTTGGCGATGACGGCTTTCGCGATCCGCTCCCGCGCCGGTTCGTCGACCAGCTGAAGCGCCGCAACTGCGAGCGAGACGTGCTCGCTGATCATCTCCCAATACTGCGCGGGCGATCGCGTCACGAGTTCGACGTCGACGTTCCACTCGGCAACGGCGCGCAGTCCCGCGGCCTCGTACAGGGCACTGACATATCCCGGGGCAGCGCACCGGAACATATTCGGCCCGTCCGGGTCGGGTGGCGCCAGCGCCGCCTCCGTCGCGATTGCCTGCATGGCGATCGTCGTCCACGGGTTTTCCTCGGGTTTGACCCATACCGACGAGCAGAGGCGTCCGCCCGGCTTGAGCACGCGCGCGAACTCGGCGGTCGCTTTGGCGACGTCGGGAAAGAACATGTATCCGAACCGTACCGAGATACTGTCAAATGTCGCGTCACCGAATGGCAGGTCGTCGGCGCTGCACACCTTGGTCTCAAAATTGGTGATCCCTTGCGCGTTCGCTCGTCGCGTCGCGATGTCGAGCATCTCAGCCGCAAGGTCGGTCAGAACGACGTGTCCCCTCGGCGCGAGCTTGGCGACGGTCAGCCCCGGCTCACCAGTGCCCGCGGCAATGTCGAGATGCTGCTGATCATCGGCGATGTCGAGACGCTCGATAATCGCTGTGCCGACCGGGCCCAGCTGATCCATGATGACCGAGTCCCACTTCTCCCAGCCCCCAGAAAGCCCGGCCCACGTCGCTCGCTGAACGTCTCGGATCTCATCGCCGCTCGGCATCGGCCCTCCCGCTATCGGATGCATCCACCGAACACGAAGGCATTCCTTGGCGGAGTACATAATGCCCGATAGGCGCGCCCCCAGCAAGTCGGCCCGGTCGGCAGCCTGCCCGGCCGCGTCCTGGCCTGGGGACGCGAGCACAACATCCGGCCAATCACCACGACCGGGGATCTGAGCGACACGAAGGTCGCCGCTTACGTGGCCAAGTAGGGCACCAAGGCCGCCGAGTGCACCGGCACACTCGACCGGCGCATCACCCCCGCCGACCAGCTCGCCGACCTTCCCATTCGCGAGCACGCCCGGCGCCTCATCGCCGAATGCATCCGCCTGAGCAAGCTTCCCGGATTCGGCGGCCTGCGCCTGGCCGCCTGGGCGCGCATGCTCGGCTTCAGCGGCCATTTCTCGACCAAGCCGTACTTACTCCGCCACTCTCAGCGCGCTCCGCGCCGACCGCGCCAGACATCAACGCGAGTACGCCATGGCCGCTGGACTCTGGCCCGACCCCGGTGGCGACACGGTCCTCGTTCTCTCCCACTGGAGCTTCACCGGACGCGGACAGCCACCTGTCAGCCTGCGTCCAGTGACAGCGAGCGGCTCCGGCCGAGCTGAACACCCGGACCTGCCGCCAGGAGGTGACGGCCCGTGGACATAACGCTGTTCACGATTGACGAGGCCGCCGCCCGGCTGCGGGTCAGCCGGTGGAGCGTCTACAACCTGATCCGCTCGGGTCAGCTCCGCACAATCAAGATCGGCCGTCGCAGACTCGTCCCCCTTGACGCCCTGAGCGAATGCCCCGAACGACTGAAGGAGATGGCCGTTTGATGACCAGAACCACGATCGCCACGCCGGACGAACCGCAGGACCCGGATGGCCCAAGCCCGAAGGGTCGCAAGGCCCGCGAGTTCCGGAGCCGCAAGAGAGCGAATGGCGAAGGAACGATCTACCAGCGCAAGGACGGACGGTACGAGGGAGCGGCGTTCGTGCCGACCACGGCCGGAACCTTCAAGCGGGTACGCGTGTATGGGCGTACCCATGAGGACGTGCGCCGCCAGCTGACCAAGCTGCTGGAGCAGGCTGACCGGGGCATCCCGGTCGCAGCCGAGAGCTGGACCGTCGCCAAGTACCTCGCGTACTGGCTCGAACACGTGGTCCGGCCCGAGCGGAAGCCCCGGACCTACCAGGGGTACGAGGGAGTAGTCCGCCTCTACCTGGTCCCAGAGCTGGGCAGCCAACGGCTGGCCAAGCTGACCGCCCAGGACGTACGGGTATTCACTACCCGCATACGGGCTCAATGCCTGTGCTGCAAGCACGGCCTCGATGCCGCCCGCGACGAGCCACAGTGCTGCGCCCGGCCAGGCGACGAATGCTGCGCGTCCCGGATCTCGGTGCGCATGGTCCAGTCCATCCATGCGGGACTGAGGAACGCGCTTGAGTCCGCCGTGCGAGAGGAAGTCATCCCGCGCAACGTCGCCAGGCTAGTAAAGGTCACCACGCCGAAATATGCGGTCAACCGCGGGCTCTCCGTCGTCCAGGCCCGCCGGGTACTCAAGGCGGCCAAGGGCGAACGGCTGTACGCGCTCTACGTCCTGGCGCTTTGTCTCGGCCTGCGCCGTGGCGAGCTGCTCGGATTGCGCTGGGCTGACACCGACCTCGACGCGGGCACGCTGGAGGTCGTCCAGACGCTTCAGCGGGTCGGTGGCGCACTGCGCTTCGTCCGGCCCAAGACCGAGAACTCGGCACGCACCATGCCGCTCCCGCCGCTGTGCATCGGCGCGCTCCGTGAGCACCGCCGCCAGCAGTTCACCGAGCGAGCTGAAGCCTGGCCGGACTGGCAAGAGAACGGCCTCATCTTCCCGACCCGGATCGGCACGCCTATGGAACCCGACAACCTCCGCCGGAGCTGGGGCCGCATCCGCATCGCAGGCGGGCTGACCGGCACGCGGTTTCACGACATGAGAAACACCTGCGTCTCGCTGCTGCTGCACCTGAGCGTGCCACCGGACATGGTCCGGGAGATCGTCGGCCACAGTGACATCGGGGTCACGATGACGATCTACGCCCACACATCGCTCGACGAGAAACGCCAGGCACTCGGCAAGCTCGGCGACGCGCTGGCCTAGCCTGGACGGCCGCCCAAGCTCGCGGTTGCCGTCACCGTTGCCGTCAAACGCCCCGGACGGAGACATCCGCCGAGGCGTTTTGGCTGGTCAGACTGGGTGGTCAGGGGCGGGGTCGAACCGCCGACCTTCCGCTTTTCAGAAGCCCTGTCGTGGGTCCAGGACCACCTGCCTCATGAAGTTCGCCGGCCCCGTCACCTGCATCAAGACTGGTCAGGAGCTTGCCACGCCATTGTAGCGGTGTGCTGGGGTGTTTCGCATGGTGCCGTTCCGTCCGTGTTATTCGCGTGTTAGACGCGGCCCGAACCCGGACTTGTGTTGCCCCTGTGTTGTTCGCGGACTCACACCGGGACCACCGACACTCCGTCCAGCTCCGCCGTCAGCGCCTGCAGGTCGTCCGGGTCGCTGGTGAGGATCCGCACCCTCTGGCCGAGCCCGCTGGCCGTCACCGCGACTATCGCGTCGACGGTGTCGGCCCGGCCGGTCCGACCCAGCAACTCCCCCGCGGCCCTGCCGAGCCCTGGGGTAACAGGGTGCGGAACCACGCCCTTCAGCAGGCTGTGCACACGAGCATCACGAGGACCGCCCCGCAGCGTCTCGGTCAGAGTGACGGCACTGACATGGACCTTGGCGCCAAGACGCTTAGCAAGCACCAGTTCGGCCCGAACCCGTGCGGAGCCTGCCGCAGCCGCGCTCAACCCTTCCGAATCAAGAAGAACAGCATCGGGCAGTACCAGCGGTCTCAGCCCCCGGCGCCGAGCCATTCGTTGCGGACCTCCTCCAGCAAGCTAGCCGGGACAGGACCGTATTCATCATCCTGCTGGGCGAGCCAAGCTCGCAGAGCGCTTCTTCGTTCCTCGTCCTCAAGCGCCTCGGCTACGTAGCTCGACAGGCCCCGCGCGCCCACGCGACCGCGGATTCGCTCCAGCAACCCGGCCGGCAGCGTGACTGACACCTTGGCGTATTCGGCAACCATAGCGGTAATCGTACCGCCAGTAGGATTCACCTGCAACTCCGCTGCGGTCGGCATTCAGTTCGGCAAGTACGGGTCCGGCCGACCGCCATCGACGTTTGCGCTGCTAGGCGTGGCGTCGTGATGTGAGACGGTCACCGAGTGATCCTCGTTGAGTTCTGACTAAAGATCTCAAGGATGAGCAGCGACGCGATGGCCGCAGTACCCAGTACTGTCCGTCAAAGCGGGGCAACCTCAGTCGTACAACTCGTGAAGCTCCGGCCACCTTCGATCCGAGATCCCCTGGATCAGGCGTTCAAGGACGTCCTGCGGGCTGGCTGACTCGGGCATGAGGACGCCCCCGAGGCGGGATGAGGGTGGCGCATGGAACTGTTCCTTCCGTGCCGCGGACCGCCGTTACGGGGCGTCTGCTAATTGGGTTCAGTACCCTTAGCCCGGCTCCAGTGATCCGTACTCTGGCTGTGATCCGCGCGCGGCGGCGGTCAGCGCGGTCGCCTCGGCCCGCCACTTCTGAGCAATGCTGAATCGGATCCGGTGGAGCCGCCCCTGCTGGTCCTGCATGTGCGCTCGGACCGAGAAGTGCGAGATGCCGTGGTCTGGCGGACCGAAGCGGATCGACTGACGCGGGACAGTACCCAGTGTGCGAGTCGGCGTGTTGCTGAAGCTCTTAATCCCCACGAAGAGCACGTAGTTGGTCGTGAGCAGGACGTAGACCGGGCCACCGGTCGAGTCGGCAAACGGGATCTGCCCGCGCTCGTCCACGAACAGTCCCTGCAATTGCTCCCAGGCGGCGCGAACTCGGCCAGGCGGCTGCCGAGCTCGTCGCGTATTGCGGCTTTGCTCGACAGCATGCGATCCACGATAGCCGCGACGGCGACCGCGGACCAGGCCGGAGCCGGGTCGCTGGAGCTGGCCTGGCTATACCATGGGCGACGCCCAGCCCGCTCGCCACATCACACGGTCCGGACGAAGCAGCACCACGACACAACCCGGCTGAATCGATGCGATTGCGTCACTCCCGTGCCACCGCTTCTAGCGGACGAGCAACTCGCCGACATGTATTGGTAAGTCGGGGCATTTTCCGCCCTTCTCCCGTTTACCTTCTCAATGTCTATTGACTGTCCAGAGGCGAGAAGTGCCCTTTCGATCCAACGCCGGCGCCCCAATGCACGAGGCCGCCGTCGATGGAGGGAGGATTAGGTGGTCCGCGTCGCCGGGTGATGGTCGGCAGTCACGACCACCAGGGTTGCAATGAGATCTTCGGCGGTGGTACGCCACTTTTCCTCGGTCAGGTGCCCGCTGATCTCCAACCCGGCGATGCCGTGCGCGCTGCTGAACAACAGAGCGCCGTAGTGTCGTGCGTCCGCCTCGCCGACCACGGCAGCAACGATGGAGAGGAACTCCTCCTGAGCCCGGGAAGCGGCGCGCGCTCCTGCTCCAGGGTCGCTCTCGGGAATGACGAACATCAGTCGGTAAAGGTGAGGGCGATTCCTGCCCAGCTCCACGATTGCCGTCAAGGCTTGCTGCAGCCGTGTCGACGGCGCGGAATTGATGGCGCCGCTAGTCCTCAGGGCTTCGGCGAGACGGTCCCAGCTTTCAACGGCAACCGCGGTCAGTAGTCCCTCCTTGTCAGCGAAGTGCCGGTAGGGCGCGTTCCGAGAGACGCCGGCGCGAGCCCCCACCTCCCGCAAGGTGGCTGCCTCTGGGCCGCCGGCGTCGAGGAGCTCGGCGGCAGCATCGAGCAGGGCGCGGCGGGTGTTGGTCGCCGATTCCAGGCGGCTGATCATGGGTGGCTCACTCGATTCAGTTGACGTTGTCATCTGGAAGCTCTTATGTTAGCTAAGATGACAACGTCACCTGAAACTGAGCAGCTGATCGTAGCCAAGAAACGCCGGGCGGCTCAGCACCCCGACCCGGGAGCTCGCAATCGCTCCCCGCGTCGGGTCTGAAGGCGCCGCGCCCGTAACCCACTCGCTGCGCCACCCCGAGCTACCCACGAAGCAGCGCCGGAGACTGCAGGGCTGCATCGACGAGCTGATCGACAACACCGCGGCTGCGCCGCTCGTCCCCGTTTCACGACTCCCTCAACCGCTATCGAAAGGACAGAGCATGGCAACGACCTCAAATCCCGCCGCAGTACAGACGTTTATGGTGGTCGCGACCATCCGCGACAACACGAACCTCGCCGAATTGGCCGCTCTAAGAGTTGACGAGGAGAAGCAACTGGAGGTATTGCACTCGGACGGGAGGATTGGCGCCCATCACGTTGCCCCCGCCCGGCGGACGGTGTTTCTCGAGGTGATCGCCGCCGATGAGGAGCAAGTTGTGGAGACGCTGGCAACTCTGCCGTTTAATAAGTTCTTCGATCTCGATATCTATCCGACCTCGGCTCCAGACGTAGCGGATGCTGCCCTCCGAACCCAGTCATGAGCCAGGACGCCAATCTCTCCGCAGCGGAGATCGTTTACCTGAGGTCCCAGACTCGCGGTCGGCTTGCTACACAGTAGATCCGACGGCCGGAGACTCCGCAGACAGTCCGGTGCCCCCGGTCCCCGACCCGGATGCGGCCTGAATCGACTTCAACTCGCCGAGGGGAGTCGATCGCTTCGCCAGCGGCAAGAAGGTATCTGTCGAGATCGACGTCCAGTTTGTGGCCCCGGCAGCCGCCGAGCCTGCAGCGTAGCCAGGCTGCTGGCGGATGTCATTTGCGCGTCTACGGCCTCAATTCACCTGGCCAGGGGGCCTGTTCACCTACTCGCGCGGCCTCTAACCCGTCAGCGCCCTGTCGTACTGCCCCGCATCCTGGTTCGCGGCCGCCGCGACCTGCACGAGGGAAGATTCAGCCCCCTCACCTGCGAGAACAGCCCAGGCGACAGGATTCCTATGAGGCTGCCCGCACGCCCGCAACCCAAGATCAACACAAAGTAACACCAGCGTTTGCTGGGCTGGAGTCACAGAACCCGTGGTCAGGGGCGGGGTCGAACCGCCGACCTTCCGCTTTTCAGGCAGCCGCGTAACCGCAGGTCAGACAGCCTGACGGCGGCGAGCGTGCGATCCGCGTGCGACATCAGTGCTTGACGACGATCGACCTCGGGAGCTTCGCAGCGTCGCCATGCGCGGCCAGATCCGACAGAGCGGAGGCTATCTCCGCGTCGCGGCCATCGACCGCATGCAGGTACCGATAGGAGGCGGCTGGGGAGGCATTCCCGAGTCGGCGCATCAGATCCTTCGTCGTCGCGCCGGTTGCTGCCGCGAGAGTCTGGCCGGTGTGCCGCAGGTCGTGGAACCGGAATCCAGGCATCCCCGCTTTGCGGCGAGCGCGGCCGAACGCCTGGCGCACGGCATCGCCCCGCATCGGCCGACCATTGCGGCCGACGAACACCCGATCCGGTCCGGCCCAGCTCGCCATGTGCTCCGCAAGAACCGGCAGGACATGCGGAGGGATCGCCACGGTCCGCTTGCCAGCATCCGTCTTAGGGTCGGCGTCGAAGGCGGCGCGATCGTTCTCCAGCAGCTCGACGCGGTTACGCCGCACGGTGACCGTGGCCGAGCCGACGTTCACGTCTTCCGGGCGAAGCCCGATAATCTCGCCGCGACGCAGACCGCACCAGGCAGCGAGCAAAACGGCAGCGCGGTACCGGGGAGTGATCGCCTCCAGGAGGGTGACCACTTCTGCCGGGGAGGCTACAGGTCGCTCTTTGGCGCGATCCGAACCTGCGCCCGCGATCTGGCACGAGTTCTTCATCACCGCACCGTCACGCACCGCGGTATTCATCACGGCACGCAGGAAACGGTAAGACTGCTTGATCGAGGTCCGGCCGCCACTCCCCCGCATGGCCGTCGCGTACCACTCCCGGACAACCGCAGGAGTGAGCGCCTTCAGCGGCACGTCTTCGAGCGGAACCAGGTGCAGCCCGGAGGTTCCGCAGGCACGTCTCCCGGTACCTCGGACCCATCCGGGGATGATCACGAAGCCAGGCCCGAGCGTGTAGCATTCGGCAGTTGTTACCGGGACCAGCCAATATATGTTGCATACTTCGCCGTCCGGCATCTCAAATATGGCGAAATCATCCAGCTCGCCATCAACATTTTCCCAGACGGGTTTCATCACGTACCCGTTTGTGAGAAGGCTACCTTCTGGAACGACTCGCTCAGGAAATTGATATGACATGCCCCAGCCGAAAGAGTGACGGTCGACGTGTGGGCTCCGAGCCACAAAGGTCATCATGAGAATAGGATATAGTCCGACCGGATCATCAAAGTCCCAGTTGGGATCTAGGTACATGATAAGTTCAGAGTGCCGCTCGGCGACAGCGCCGCTGGCATCCAGCGCTGCTTTGCAAGATGCGCATATCTCCGTAGTTTCGAGTGGGCGTGCACCCATTCCGACCGTGGCGGCCGTGGTGAATGGCCTCTCTTCGTTCGGAGGGAAGATATAGGTATCTATGTGTACGCCGACAGACTTAATTTCGTGAATGATAATACGGCTTGGGTCGCCGAAGAATCTGCTGTAATGCGCTACTAACGCATTCTCATAGTCCTCGGTGACATGGACAGCCGACGATCCAGCCTCTCGTCCCTCGGCGCCAGGCTGATCAGAAGACGAGCCCTCGTTCATCGGCCTCTCCGTTGAGTCAGCTGCCCGCCAACGAGTCGTGCGATCCGCGTGCGATAACGCCCGGTCAGCCGGAGTCGATAGCGGGTCCTCAGGGTCGCTCAGCTTCGCGGTGCGGAGAAGGCCATGGTCCCGTCAGCCCAGGTCAAAGGCGATACGGATCTGTGGTCAGGGGCGGGGTCGAACCGCCGACCTTCCGCTTTTCAGGTGTAGCAGACACCCAGATCCCAGAAGGTTGCCGCAGCGTCGGCGGCTGCCGACGTGTGTCTCTGGTCGTGGCCGGTTGCCGTCGTTGCCGTCACCGTTGCCGTCAGTTCGCCGGGTATCCGGAGGCGAACGATAGCTGCTCCGGACTGCAACAAGGCACATGGCCGATCACGCGCCGCTCGCCGCTGACCTGTTCATTACGAGGGTAGTCCGTACCGCCTGGGCTTCCGCCAAGCCACCCGGCGACCCGCATGAACGGTCCATCCGCGTCCCGAGGTGTCCGGTGACGTACCTGGCGATTGTCACTCAGTTAGACACTCAGGCCGACCGGCGGAGCACTATCAGCTTGGGAATGATCGTAACGGTCAGCCTTGACCTGCCCAAGCGCAGGTCAGCACGCATCCTGACTTCCCCGCGAGTGACCGTGAGTCCCC
>Ga0208589_1000214_pt1 | contig 28341 bp, 25 predicted proteins | sample NGESurshal092012_2_FD_184486 | JGI IMG/M metagenome (GOLD analysis project Ga0208589, IMG submission 184486) | Arctic peat soil microbial communities from Barrow, Alaska - NGEE Surface sample F53-2 shallow-092012 (SPAdes) | ecosystem: Environmental > Terrestrial > Soil > Wetlands > Peat ...
TGTCCACCTGTCCGGGCATCCATGGCGCCGGCGAGTTGACTGATCTGGGCGACGTGGTGCACTCCATCGCCGCGAAAGCGGGCGCAGGTGCCTATCCGGAAATCGTCACCACGCTATCGGCGGACGAGTTCCGTCACCTCGGCGAGGCGTACATCGAACGCGTCTGGCAGCTTGCGCCCGAAGCCGAACGCATCACCGACAAGCTGCCGGCCAATTTTCTGCATGTGGGCATGATTCACCTGATGCTGCCGCAAGCAAGGATCATCCATGCCATGCGTGATCCGATGGACGCGTGTTTCTCGTGCTATTCGCGCCTGTTCGAAAGCAACCATCTCGATTTCACCTACGATCTGGGCACCGTGGGACGCTATTACGTGCGCTACATCCGGCTGATGCAGCACTGGCACCGCGTGCTGCCGACCGGCACGGTGCTGGATCTGCGCTACGAGGACATGGTGACCGATACCGAAACCCAGGCGCGACGCCTGCTCGATTATCTGGGCCTGCCCTGGGACGAACGCTGCCTCGCGTTCCACCAGAACAGGCGCATCGTCAGGACCGCCAGCATCGCCCAAGTGCGCAAACCCATCTATCGATCATCCGTCGCGCGCTGCAAGCACTTCGAAGCGCACCTGGGGCCGCTGCTGGATATCGTGAAGCCCTGTCGATGATCAAGACGGATCAACCCTGTTCCCACGGAAAGATAAAGTCTCTGACCATTTATTCATTCACATCAGCTCAATCGGCTTGAAGCTGTAACCATGCCGTTTCCAACCACTCGCAATGCCCATGTTGTAACCGTAGACAAGGTTCACGACGATCGCCGACTCGGAGGCGGCGCCGGGATAGATGTTGAACATCACGTGCGCGGCATGCTCGGCCAGCGCCTTGTCTTCGGTGGAAGGCGCATCGAGTCGGAGCTGGGCCACCAGGCTCGTGGTGCGTGTGCCATTCATGTAGAGACTGCCGTCCATGATGCTCACGGTTCGCACGTGCGGCAGCCTGGACAGTGCACCTTGAGTGATCAGCAGTTGCGCGAACGGCGCCTTGTTGACGAACCTGGACGCGACGAAGGGGCCGATCAGACACAGCACGAAGATCACGCCCATCACCACGAGGTGCCCCGACCAGATGCGCGGAATGGCGGCGGTGCTGCCCTCCGACTCGCCACGGACCACGTACGAACCCACCACCAGATCGTGCAAGGATTGCCGCGTGCGGCGATTGAAAATGTACAAATAAGTGATCGATAAGATACCGCCGAGCACCACGAACGACAGTGCGGCGAGGATGACCATGGATGTCGTGTCGACGGATAGATAGTTGAGAAAGTACGGTGCGCTCAGCACCGTATAACGCAGCAGTGATCGTGGTATCGATAACGATGCACCGCGGATGTCGACGACGCGTACGTCGAACAGCTTGTTTCCCAGGGTGCGGCCAGCATGCAGTCGGCTGTCCAGCAAACCGAAGTACGCCAGTGCGATCGCAAAGCCGATCAATCGTGCCCAATCGCCCATGCGTGCCAATGAATCGAACAACACCGCACCGATCAGCCAGCCGACTATCCCCAGCAAGATGAGATCAAGGATCAACGCACCCAGTCGGCGCCAGAAACCCGCGATCCGCAAAAGCTCAGGCAGCCCAATGGGCTGCGACTCCCCTGCTATTGTGTTCATGCTCTCCCCCTGCAGTGAGAGACATCTTGCCGGAAGACCGCTGTCATGGCGTGACGCGCTGCGGCACGGGGAGACAGAAATGAATCTTCAGGACACTTCCGGATCTTGCGTGCTGCGACCACGCACGTAAAACACCAGTCCGATGCCGATGAGCACAGCACAGCCGCCACCGACATTGAGGAAAAACAGGCCAGGGTGGCTGCTGTGTTCGGGCGGCACCAGCGAGGTGACGATGGCCAGCAAGGTGGTCGAAAAGCCGAGTCCACTCGCGAGCCAGCAGCCGAATGCTCCACCCGGAACCAACGTGATGCCCTTGGCGTCACCTGCGGCTCGCTGCCGCAGCACCGGCAACGCCGCGAAAATATACAGCAGCGGCAGAAACGTGAGGATCAGAGTCATGTCGATCAAGACCAGATACGTCTCGTGAATCGTGGCACTGGAGAGCGTGGCGAGCAGAATGATGGTCACGATCGTGCCCTGGGTCAGCAGCGCAACATGGGGAGTACCGTACTTCGGATGCAGGGCAGCGAGTGGCCTGGGCAGATAGCGATCGACGCCGACGACAAACGGGAGACGCGCGGTTCCGGTGATCCAGGCGCCGAGGCTACCGAGTTGCGACAGCGCGAGCAGCCCGGCCATCAGCGGTCCGAATAGCGGCAGCCCGATCCGCTTGCCGACGGCGGCAAGCGCCTGCGGAATGCCGCCGATCAGATCGATCTGCGTGGCCGGCAGCGCAACCAGCAGCGCCGCCGTGCCAGCCACGTAGGTCGCAGCGATCATCATTCCGGCAATCAGGATGGCGCGCGGTATCGTTTTTCGCGGTTCCTTGATTTCGCCACCCAGAATCGGCCCCAGCTCAAGACCCGAGTAGGCGAGTGCGATGATCGCCAACGTCGCCCATGTATTCATCGATCCGAAATGCGGCATCACGTTCGATCGAGTCATCGCCGTTGCGCTGCCGAACCGGTACCAGGCCCAGCTTGCGCTCAGCACCACCAAAGCGGCCACCAGCCAGATGGCGATGCCGCCGATATTCTGCAGCCATTTCGCACGCTCGAGCCCGACGACATTGAGCAAGGTGGCGCCCCATAGTGCCAGCAGACAGAACACCCCGTTGTAGACGGCACTACCGGCAAGCGGCACCCAGCGATCGCCGGCGATATACACGGACACTCCTGCAACAAACAGCAGCACGGACGGAAAGAACACCAGATTGGACGTCCAGTAGCTCCAGCCGGCAATGAAGCCATGCAGGTCGCCGAAAGCGGTTTTGGACCAGAGATACAGGCCGCCCTCACCCGGCAGACGCGAACTCAGCTCCAGCACGGCCCAAGCCAACGGCACGAAGAAGATGATCAGCGCCAGCGCCCAGAGAACCAGGCTCGACGGTCCGATCTGTGCGGCCGTCGACAGCCAACGCAATCCGACGACCGCCGCGATATTCAGCAGCACCAGATCCCGGATGCCCAGGACACGATGCATCCTGGGGCCATCGTTTGCATTGGCGACCCGTTTCATGCCGGCACGGCCCCCTGCGGAGTTGGCTGCTGTCGCCGCGTGCATGAACCGCACGGAACCCGGCACAACGCAGCATGCAATATACGCCAGGACGCCGGATCCGACTGTCGCGCACCGGCTCGCATGCTCATGTCTCGCCGGCTCCAACTCGATCCTGCCGGTGTTCCACGTGGATGTCGATTTCAGTCGGCCTCGTTCGTCGTCAGGTAAGCAGCCCTCTCTCCAAGCCAGGTGACCCGCGATGACCTTGAAGCTCTATGCCCACCCCTTTTCTTCCTACTGCCAGAAGGCCCTGATTGCGCTGTACGAGAACGGCACGCCGTTCGAGTGGCGCCTGCTGTCGCACGAGAACCCGCAGCTATTCGAGGAGTTCGCGGCGCTTTGGCCGCTGAAGCGCTTTCCGGTGCTGGTGGACGGCGACCGTACGATCATCGAGGCGAGCATCATCATCGAACACCTCGGCCTGTACCACCCGGGACCGGTGTCGCTGCTGCCCGCGGATGCCCGCGCCGCGCTCGAGGTCCGCAGCATGGACCGCTTCTTCGACAACTACATCTCGACGCCACAGCAGAAGATCGTGGCCGACCGCATGCGGCCGAAGGCTGAGCGTGATGCACGAGGCGTCGCCGATGCACGCGCGATGCTCGATACGGCATACGCCTGGCTGGACAAGATCATGGTCGATCGTGAATGGGCGGCCGGCGACAGTTTCAGCCTCGCCGATTGCGGCGCCGCGCCGTTCCTGTTCTATGCCGACTGGACGCACCGCATCGATGCATCGTTCGCAAACGTGATTGCCTACCGGAAACGGCTGCTGGCACGCCCGTCGTTCGCACGCGCCGTCGACGAGGCGCGTCCGTACCGTCCGCTGTTCCCGCTTGGCGCACCCGATCGCGATTGAATCGCTGTGATTGAATCGGCGCGATTGTCCGACCACCCACCGGAGACCGACCATGACGCACGTCCCCACCCTCGTTCCCGCCGCCGAGCTGGCGCGGCGCAATGGCATGACCTTCACGAACGAAAGCGCCGATTATCGCAGTGCGCGTCATGCGCTGTTCATCGAGGAGATCGAACTGCGCCGACACATCGAGCGCGTGGCCGAGCAGCGCCGCGCACTGCCGCCCGGCGGCGAAGCGACCGGCGACTACCGCTTCGAAGGCGAACACGGGCCACTCGATCTTGCCGGTCTGTTCGGCGACAAGCAGACCCTGGTCGTCTACAGCTGGATGTTCGGTCCGCAGCGCGAACGCCCCTGCCCGATGTGCACGTCGCTGCTGAGTGCGTGGGACGGCGAGGCACGCGACATCCAGCAGCGCATCGCGCTGGCCGTGGTGGCACGCTCACCGATTGAGCGCCTGATCGCGTTCAAGCAGGAACGCGGCTGGCGCGATCTCAAGCTGTATTCCGATACCAACGACAACTACAGCCGCGATTACCATGGCATCGGCAAGAACGGCGGCGACGACGCGGCCATCAACGTGTTCACCCGTCGCGACGGCACGATCTGTCATTTCTGGAGCGGCGAGATGGGTTCCGAAACCGCCGACCCAGGCCAGGACCCGCGCGGCGCACCCGACCTGATGCCAATCTGGACCATCCTCGACTTGACGCCCGACGGGCGCGGCAGCGACTGGTATCCGAAACTCGACTACCGGGACTGATGCGCCTGCACCCCAGGTCGGCATACCTTGCCTGCCGGCCTGGATCTGCGTGGCTCAAGCGAGCCGGAATGTGAGGAAAGTCAGAGCCACTCAACCTTTACTTCTTTGACCTTTTCCAACCGTTCGCCCTGAGCGTAGGCCCGCAGGGTTGAAGTCGAAGGGCAGCCCTTCGACTCCGCTGCGCTACGCTCAGGACGAACGGCTGGAAACAAGCACACTGCATGGCTGAGATATGGTGCAAATCCGATGCGGGCTTGCCTGGAGAAGGGAAAATGTTCCAGTCAACCGGCCCCTTCGCGACGAGACAATTTCCAGCCGGGCCGCACGAAGTGGCAAGTATAGCCGCCAGGATAATGCTCGAGATAATCCTGGTGCTCGGGCTCGGCTTCCCAGAACGCGCCGACGGGCGCCAGTTCCGTCACCACCTTGCCTGGCCACAGACCTGACGCATTCACATCAGCGATGGTGTCTTCGGCGATCTTCTTCTGTTCATCGGATGTGTAGAAGATCGCCGAGCGGTAGGCGCTACCGCGGTCATTGCCCTGCCGGTTCGGAGTCGACGGATCGTGGATCTGGAAAAAGAATTCCAGCAACGTGCGATAGCTCAATACCGCCGGGTCGAAGATGATTTCGATGCCCTCCGCATGGCTGCCATGATGGCGATAGGTCGCGTTCGGCACATCGCCGCCGGTGTAACCCACGCGAGTGGAGATCACGCCGGGATAGCGGCGCAGCAGGTCCTGCACGCCCCAGAAGCAGCCGCCCGCCAGCACGGCACGTTCGCTGCTCATCGCACATCCTCCACCTGATCCAGATAATCCGCGTAACCCTCGGCCTGCATGTCGTCGCGGTGGATGAAGCGCAGCGAGGCCGAGTTGATGCAGTAGCGCAGGCCGCCACGATCCTTGGGGCCATCGGGAAAGACGTGCCCGAGATGGCTGTCGCCGTGCGCCGAGCGCACCTCGGTGCGGATCATGCCGTGGGCACCGTCGCGCAATTCGTTGACATTGGCGGGCTCGATCGGCCTGGTGAAACTCGGCCAGCCGCATCCCGATTCGAATTTGTCGGACGAGGCAAACAGCGGCTCGCCCGACACGATGTCGACGTAGATGCCCGGCTGCTTGTTGTCCAGATACTCGCCGGTCCCGGGCCGCTCGGTGGCTCTTTGCTGCGTCACGCGATACTGCTCCGGCGTGAGCTTCGCGATGGCATCGGGGTTCTTGCTGTACTGGTTCATGGGCTTCTCCTGCTTCTGACAATCGCCCCCGGCTTGAACCGATACCCTGATCGAGGCCGACAACATTGTCCGGTGAAATGGGATAGCGCATAGATTGGGGTGAGCAACGCGAACCCCAACCTGCACACTGATGCATTACGAATCAAAGCCGGTCATGGTTACACGCAAGGCAGCGCGACGACACGATTACGACCCTTGGCCTTGGCGGCGTACAGCGCACGGTCGGCGGTCACCAGCAGGGATTCCGGCGACTGCGTCGCATCCGGACGCGCGGCGCTGGCGCCAATGCTGACGGTAACCTGTTTCGCCACCAGCGAAGCCGGATGACAGATGGCCAAGGCCTCGACGCGACGACGTATTGCCTGCGTCATCTTGATTTGAGCCGATCACTGAACGGGCAATGGCGGTATCGCCAGGCTGCGTTCGCTGTCACCAGTCGCTCCGGTAAGCATGCTGGGTGGCAGATGCCCGACATCGCCGACGCTGATGACCTTGAAGCTGCCGTTGGCCTCGATGCGGATCTCGGTGATGCTGGCATTGCCCACCGACATTTCCAGCCACGCCCTGGTATCCACGCCCAGCGCGCGCGTGACCAGGTAACGGATCACGTTGCCGTGGCATACGAACAGGTCGGTGCGCTCGTGGCCAGTGGCAGGTTTGAAGTAGCGGGTGAAGACCCGGTCGAGCCGGGCGGTGCAGGCCGCCAGGTCTTTGGGCTTTTCGTGGGCCATGACGTCGGCCCGCCGGGTGGGCGGCGTGCATTCGGCAAGATCGTCGACCACCTCGAAATGGCGCCCCGGGAAATCGGTGGCGATGATCGCCGCCGTATCGCGCGCGCGTTGTACCGGGCTCACGTACATCGCGTCGAAACGCGTCGGCAGACCGGCCAGACGCGCTCCCACCAGTTGCGCCTGCGCCACACCGATCGGCGCCAGATGCGGCCCCGGCTGGTCACCCAAGGCCGGATCCGGCACGTAATAGCCGTGCCGCACCAGCACGATGGTCCGTGCCGCGGGCGCCTGTATATCGGTGCTGTGTGCCGTGGCGATCAGAAGCAGGCAGCACAGGCCTGGCAGGAATCTGTTCATGGCCGAAGTATCGCGCAACTGCAAAGGGAGTCGGGGCGATTTGATTACTTCCGTCCCCTTTGTCGGCGCGGTTACGCTTTCCAGTGGTTTACGCTCCATCCCTTCGTCGCGTTGCGGCAAGCTGCCGCCGGTTCATGACAGTTCTTCCAGGAGATTGCCCTGTGTCGCATTATTCCGGCCCCCTGCTCACGCGGCTCATTGCCGAGGCAGTGCTGGGCGCGCGCGATGCCGGTGCGGGCACATGGACCGGCTCGCTGGACCTGGGTCGCTCGAGCGGCAACGTGGCGCTGGAGACCGACGCCTGGCAGTGGCGGGGCCAGCGCTATCCGTATCCGCACAAGCTGAAGGACCGTACGATCTACTACTGGAATGGCGACGAGTTCGCGCCGGTGTCGCGCTATGCCGGCTCGCTGATCAAGCTGGTTCCCACCGAGTGGGGCGCGCCCACCTTCGAGATCGACGGCATCAAGATGCTGCCCACTTCGAAGGAGTCTCCGTTCGAGGATGCGCGGCGCAAGGTGGCGCTGATCGAACCGCGCGGCAAGGTGGTGCTCGACACCTGCGGCGGCCTGGGCTACTTCGCTGCGTGCTGTCTGAAAGCAGGCGTGGCGCGCATCCACTCGTTCGAGAAGAACGCCGACGTGCTGTGGCTGCGCACGCTCAACCCGTGGTCGCCGGACCCTGATGAGGTTGGCCCTGATGAGGTTGACCCGGGCGCCCCCGCCAGCGGCGGCCGCCTGCAGCTCACCCATGCCAACGTGGCACAGGCGATCACGCAGATCGCCGACGCCTCGATGGACGCACTGCTGCACGACCCGCCACGCTTCGGCATTGCCGGCGAGCTGTACTCGCAGGCGTTCCACGATCAGCTTGCGCGCGTGCTGCGCCGCGGCGGGCGCCTGTTCCACTACACCGGCAGCCCGAACAAGCTCACCAGCGGCCGCGACGTGCCGCGCGAAGTGACGAAGCGCCTGGAGAAAGCGGGATTCAAGGCGCAGCTGGCGCTGGACGGCGTGCTGGCGATACGACGTTGAAGCAAAACCGGAGCTGAGCCCGAGAAAGTCAGCGTTGCCGCGCGAATCCGCGCGGCAACGCGAGCAGCGATGCCTGCTCTCTGCTCTCAATGGCGTCAGGGTTCAATAGCTTCGCGGCTCGTTGACGCCCGCCTGGTCGCCCGCGGATCCAGGTACAGGCGGAAAGACAAGACCGGGCCCTGTGCTCATGACTCAGTGCTCAGTGCTCCTGCATCATGGTTCACGGCTTGGACATCAGATCAGGGCGCATGGTGGTGAAATCCACTGGTACCGAAACATGCTCCTGCACGATCAGCCATTTGCCGTGCTGCTTGCGGTACACATCGGACACGCGCACCACGATGTCCTGCCGCTTGCCATCCTTGTCAGTCCAATACCCACCCTGGATGCTGTGGCCATAGGCGACGGGGCCAGCCACGGTGATCGCCAGATCGGACATTTCCACGTGGGTGGGTCCCGGATTGGCGGCAAAGGTCTGCTCCCAATCCTTCTTGTAGTCGGCCCAGCCCACGTGTTGCCGTGGCGTTCCGACATCGAACACGAACAGTTCGTTGTCCGGAGCGTATGCGGCCATGATCTTGTCAACATCCTTGGCGTTGAACGCAGTCATGAATTGCTGTTCAAGTTTCCGGATCGCCGCTTCGTCAGAGCCTTGGGTGGCCGCCGTTGCGGCGCTCACGGCAAGCGCCGCGAACAGCATGCCGATACCTGTACAAACGCACCAGTTTTTTCTGCATGGAAATTTCATTCGAAGCCTCCTGTTTCGCACGCCGTCTGATGGCGCGCGAACAAAATACGCCGATGCGCTGACCGAAGCGAGGCAGCGTCTTGTTGTGGCCAACCAGAACCCGGGATCACGCAATGTTCGCCACCATGCGATGTAGCCGAGAACTGGTCGGCCAGACGCTGGTGATCCTCGCGGTGAGCGGCACGTATCAGAAGCTAGCCATGCTCGCCACGGTAACCGACCCGGGCAAGCTGCGCTGGATGACTGTGGCAAATTGAGATATGCACTCTGCCCGCTGCCTTGGGCATCCAACCAGCCACTACTGGCGTATAAACAGGCTGACCGATCCGTCGCCCCAGGAGTCACGCCCATGAAGTCCATGTTGAAATTCGCAATCCTCACCCTCATCGGTACCGCCGCGCTCGCATCGCCGGCATTTGCCGCACTGAAGGTAGGCGCTCAAGCGCCCGATTTCACCGCGCCAGCCTATCTCGCCGGCCAGCCCTTCACGTACAACCTCGCGGACGCCCTGAAGAAAGGCCCGGTGGTGGTCTACTTCTTCCCTGCCCCGCATACCTCCGGCTGCAACATCGAGGCGCACCTGTTCTCACAGGCCATTCCTCAATTCACGGCGGAACATGCCACCGTGATCGGCGTCACCGCCGGCAACCTCGATCAGCTGGCGGCGTTCTCTAAGGAAGCCGACCACTGCAGCGGCAAGTTTCCGGTCGCCGCCGACGAAGGCGCGAAGATCGCCAAGCAATACGACGCACTGCTGTTGCTGAAGCCCGGCTGGTCGGACCGCACCTCGTACGTGATCGCCCCGTCGGGGAAGATCACCTATGTCTATTCCAGCCTCAGCCCCACCAAGCATGTCGAAGAGACGCTCAATGCGGTGAAGGCGCTCGAGCAGCAGGGCAGCACCGCAAAGTAATCGCAGTCCGATGAAAGAATGGGGACCGTGCAGAGGCCACTTCTTCGAGAAGTGACCTCTGCCATGCCGTCGCGATTGCGCTACCGACGTCGCCCTACTTGCGCGCCGCGATGATCTGGCTCAGGTAATCCGGCGTGCCCTCGATGCGCACCAGATGCGGGTACTGCAGACCGCCGTGGTAATCCACCGGCACGGTCTTGTACCCGCCCTGATATTTCAGCAGCAGCTGGATCGGCGTCTTGCTGTCCTTGGCCGCTGCGATCGCGCTCTTCAGCACATCGCTCGAATAGGTCTGCCCGTTCACCGCGGCGAGGGTGGCGCCGGTGCTGACGCCGGCCTTGAACGCCGGCCCGTTCCAGCGCACGTCGTTGATTTGCCCCTGCTTGTTCATGGTCAGGCCGATCGACCAGGCGAAGTTGAACAGATGGCGAGACGGTTCCGGCCGGCTGTCGTACTGCTTCTCGTACGCACTTTCCTGATCGGTGTAGACCAGCTTCCAGCCGGTCGCCGCGATGCCGTTTTCCAGCGGCGGATCGAGCGTATCGACGCGCGCGTGCAGGAAGCTCGCCCAGTCGTACCTGGCCACGCCGTTCAGGGCCGCAACCACGTCGTCGAAGGTGTAGGTTTTCGTGACATAGCTGCCGTTGTCGACGCCGAAGAACGCGCGCGCAAAATCGTCCAGCGATTTCCGGTCATGGGTGAGGGCGCGCAATTTCGCGTCCACCTCCAGCCACATCATCTGGCCGCCGCTGTAGTACTCCTCGCTCATCTGCCAACTGCGGTACGGCAGGCTCGAACGGCGCGCGGCGGTCGCGTCGTTGGTGGTGTCTTCGAGCGTGCGCCACTGGAAGCCGGGACGGTTGCGCTCGTAGTTGGCCGCCGTCATCGCGAGCGCGTCGCGGAACTGCTCGGGCGTCCACATGCCGGCACGCGCGGTCAGCACGAAACCCCAGTACTGCGTCTGCCCCTCATACACCCACAGCAGCGAATCGCCCATCGGCACATTGAAATTGGGCGTCCACAGATCAGCCGGACGACGGAACTTGCCGTTCCAGGAATGCGCGTATTCGTGGGCCAGCAGGTCGCGGTTGGGCGCGTTGTCGGCCCATGCGGTGAAGTAGTCGGCGTCCATGCCGTCCTCGCTGGACTGGTGGTGCTCGGTGCCATTGCCACCCAGCACATCCGACAACGAGAACAGGAAGTCGTAGTGGTCGTAGTGGTGCGAGCCGAACAGCTTCACCGCCTGCGTCACCAGCGCGCGATGCACGTTCAACTGCTCGGGCGTCATCTCCAGGTACTTCGGCGCGTCGGCGACGATGTCCAGGTGCACCGGCGCATCACCGCCCGGGTTGAGATCGACCCGTTTGAAATACTGGCCCGCGTAGATCGGCGAATCGACCAGGTTGTTGAATGTCACCGGCTTGAAGGTGGTGATGTCGCCCGACTGCGAGATCTGATTTTGATCAGCACGTTCCAGCGCCGTGCCGAACTGCCAGCCATGCGCCAGCGTCACGCTGGGCGCGAAGGTGATGTCGCGCGAAAAATAGCCGGCCGGATACAGCGCCACCTTGCTCCATTCCATGTCCATCATGCGGTCGGTGATCTCGAATCCTTCGTTGTCGGTGCGGCCGGACATGTACTGGAAGGTCGCATCGACGGTGGAGACGCCCGCGGGCACGTCGAGATGGAACGCGTACACGTTGTACTCGTCGCGCTTCCACATCAGCGGCTTGCCGCTGGCGCTGAGCTTGAGGCCGGCGAGCATGGCGATCGGGCCGGTCGGCGAGTGGTCGCCGGGAATCCACTGCGGGTACAGCAGGGTCAACGCGCCCGCCTTCACCGGAATCGTTTCATGCACGCGGAAAATGCCCTGCGTCGTGTCGCTGGCATCGACATGAAGCGCGATCGTGCCGGGATATGGCGTGTCCTGTGGCGGTGGTAGCTGGGCGGTTCGGGGCTCTTGCGCGTAGACGACACCGACCGCGAGGGCCATGGATATGGCCAGGACAAGACGCGCAACCGCGCGGCGTGGACCAGTCGGCAATCCGGCAAGAGAGACAACAGACATGAGGAACTCCGGCAAGCAGACCTGAAGATTCGCCCAACTTATCACCACAGGCATCGCAGGAGGCCAAGACGCGGGGTCAGGATGGCTCCTCTTTGCTTTTCGTCACTGTTCCGGCTGCCTCGCGCGCTCGACGGCGATGGCGGTAGCGACGTCGCGCGGGTAGGTTTTTGCGGCGCGGAACAACAGCAACAGCCCAGCTGCGGCGAGCGGCAGCAGCATGATCAGGAACGTCTGCTCCAGGCCAGTGCCGGCCGAGGAAGAGCCCGGCGTGGGTGTGGAAATACCGCGATGCTCGGCGCCGAACCAAGTGGAGACATAACCGAACAAGGGCGGTGCGATCGCCACCAGACCCAGCCGCAACGCGGAGCGCACGCCCTCGGCACGGCCCCACAGACGCGAAGGAATGACATCCAGGCGCGCCGCGTCGACCACCGGATTGGCCCCGCCGATGCCCGCTGCGGCAATAACGAAGAACGGTGCGGCGATGTACAGCGACCCGACGAGCAAGCCGGGCAGGAACGCGGCGGTGGCGATGAGATACGCCGCCGCGCCCATCAACACGCGGCCGTTCAGCCGTCCGCGCGCGATCAACGCATCGCCCAAGCGGCCAGTCAACAGCACACCGCCAACGGCACCGAGCCCCATGACGACCGACACCGTGCTTGCCACCGCCTGGCCAAGTTCGAAGCGATCACGCATGAAAACGATGGCGAACGTGCGCAACCCGGTGAAATAGAAGTAACCGAGCGCGGATGCGATCACCAGACCGCGGAAGGTGCGGATCGACAGCACGTATCGCACGGCTTGCCATAACGACATGTTGGCCGGATCGCGGTGCAGCAACGAATCGTGCGGCTCGATGTGGCGCTGGTCGACTTTCTCCTTGATCTCGTTTGCGGCTGCATCGGCGCTGCAGGCTTCGGCTGGCGCGGTGTCTGGAGTCGCATGGGATAGTTCAACTCCCGGAACTTCGGCGGCGCCGACCGGTATCTGGCTCTGACCGCCGCGAGCGGGTTCCGGCAGCAGCCGCCAGATGACTGCGGCGAGGATGCCACCGAGCCCTGCGAGGATCCAGAACGCGAAACGCCAGGACGCAATTGCGGCGACATTCCCTGAGATGAGGAAGCCGACCGCGACTCCGATCAGTTCACCGGCCAGGATGTAGCCGAAGATGCGCCCGCGCTCGCCGGGCCGAAAAAAATCGCCGGTCAGCGAAATCACCGCCGGGGTGGACGCAGCGATTGCCGCACCCAGAAACAGCCGGCTCCACAGCAGCATCGAATACGAGGTCGCGGCCCCACCCACCGCCATCGCCAGCGACCACACCGCGATGGTGATGACGAGCAGGCGCGTGCGATGGATGCGGTCGGCGAGTGCGCCGAACGGCAACGTCACCAACGCGCCCATTCCGGTGGGTACGGCGACCAACCAGCCGATTTCGACGTTGCCGATCTGCAGCGCACGTTCCAGCGGCGCGGCGACGGCGCCAATGGTCGCCATGTCCGCGGCGTTGAGGCCGAGCACGCACGCCAGCAATACGATCACCTTGAGCCGCGCCGGCCCACCGACGACAGTCGCCAGCGGCACCTCGATATCGCGGCGAAACCAGTCGTGCAGCAAACCCGTCATGTCGGGTAAAACCGAGCCGAGTTCATGGTCAGAGATCCTGGACAATCGTGCCCGTAACGCGAAGACGGATAGGCCGACCCGCCATTTCACGCGGCGGATGCAGGTGACAACATATTCAGTCGAGGATGAACCCCGCGTCGTCAACCCGGAAGGCTCGCTGTCCCGAGCTCAAGGTGCCGCAGCCGGCGCTGACGCTGCTGGCTTTCATGATGGCGGTCGGGCCATTCGGTGATACCGAATATACGCCGGCGATGCCGGCCATCGCGCATGGGCTGCACGCCGACTACGCCACGGTGCAATTCACCATGACGTCGTACCTGATCGGCTCGGCGATCAGTCAACTTGCCTACGGTCCGCTGTCCGACCGGTTCGGTCGCCGCCCGGTGATGCTGGTGGGCGCGGCGATCCTGATCGCGGGGTCATTGCTGTGCCTGCTCAGCTTTGCCATCTGGCCGTTGATCGGCGGTCGGTTGATCCAGGGCGTCGGTGCCTGCGCCGGCGGCGTGATCGCGGATGCGGCCGTGCGCGATGCCTTTCCTGCCGAACGGCGCCAGCGCATCTATGCCACGCTGAACGCCGCGTTCGCGCTCGCCCCTGCGATCGGACCGGTGGTGGGAACCTACACCGCGCACGCATTCGGCTGGCACGCCAATTTCGGCATTCTGGTGGCGCTGTCGATCGCACTGTGGCTCGCGGTGTGGCGCTGGCTGCCGGAAACCAAACCCGACATCGATCGGCGCGCGCTGGAACCGGCGCGCTTCTGGCGCAATTACGTTCGCGTGCTTACCACTCGCGCGTTCTTGTTCTATTCGGTCCTCGGAGGATTCAGCGTCGGCGTGGTCTATGCCGCATTGATCGGCGCGCCGGATCTGGTCATTAACGTGCTCGGGCGCGGCAGTACGGCGTTTGTCATTGTGGCCGTGGCGATCCTGATCGCCTTCGTCATCGGCGTCGGATCGTGTGCGCTGCTCACCCATCGCGTTTCGCACCTGTTGATTATCGCCATCGGGTTGGGGACGATGCTGGCGGCCGCACTCGCCCTGCTCGCGGTCGCGCTGATCGCCGGCAACCACGGCGATCTGGCGATGTTTCTTGTGCCGATCGCGGTGGCCTTCATCGGCGTCGGCATGGTGGTGCCGGTGAGTACCGCCAAAGCCATGGCGCCGTTCCGGCGCACCGCCGGCGCAGCGGCATCGCTGCTGGGTTTTATCCGGATGGGTGTAGCCGCGCTGGGCACATTGGCGATGAGTTTGCTGCACCACGGCAGCGTGCTGGACATTCCGATCGTGTTTCTGGTGCTGTCCGGTGCCGCTGTCGCGGTGTTCACGGGTTATCTCGCGCTGCGCGGCGTTCCAGCGCAGCGGCGCTCGACGCGTTGAGACGACCTCAAGGAGGGAGCCCCCTTTTCTACACCTTTTCCTGAAAATATTTTGCAGGCGTGCACCTACAACATATGGGCTGTGTCATCTGATGAATGGCGCCATGGAACTGTCGCGCGCAAGCTTCGCCTGACCTCTCCCGAACCTTTCATATCGCGCAGATAGCGCCGCGCCCCAACGCAGCAACAGTGAAACAAAGGGCGCAACGCCAAACACTGGACGAGTCTCGTGAGCCCACAGGGAGCCACCACTGGTACCCACTGCGAACTTCGGAATTGAACTCGCGAAGGAGCATGTTATGGCTGGCAACTGGAAATCTCTGTCCTCCCCTCCCTCCGTGAAGTCCGGCAGCTTCAATGCCGGAACGATGATCCTGCTGACCGATGGCACCGTTCTGGTGAGCAACAGCGGCGGCTCGAACGCCAATAGCGGCGGGTCGGAGTGGCTGCGATTTACTCCCGACCCGGTGAACGGCTATTTGGGCGGCTCCTGGGGTCAGGAGTCCGACATGGCGAATACGCGGCTGTTCTGCTCGTCCGGCATCCTGCGGGATGGACGTTTGTTCGTCGTGGGCGGCGAGTTTTCGAGCGCGGGTGGCGACACGCCGCTTGCCGAGATCTTCGATCCGAACGCGAATAGCTGGAGCACGCTCACCAAGCCGACTGCCTTCAACTTCATCCAGGGCGATGCCTCCGGTTGCGTGCTGCCCGACGGCCGCGTGATCTTCGGCGGTTTGAACACCACGTCCACCGCGATCTGGGATCCGGCTACCGAAAGCTGGGTGCAATCGGGGACCGGGTTCGGCACGGTGGCGGACACCAAGACCGGCTGGTGCAACGAGGAGGGCTGGACGCTGCTGGCTGACGGAACGGTGCTGGCGGTCAACGTCAAGGTCCCGACCACGAGCGGGGGCAGTACCCTGAACACCGCGCCAAACACGGCGGAGCGCTACTTCCCGGCAGAGGATATCTGGCGGCCGACGGGGACGCTGCCGGACGTTCTGGCGATCACGAATGTCTTCGATGCGGCTGGATCGCCTCCGGGCAATGTCGGCGTATTCGAGATCGGGCCCGCGATGCTGTTGCCCGACAAGACCCTGATCGCGTTTGGCGCGACCGGTCACACGGCGATCTACACGCCCGATCCCGTGCTGACCAATCCGGGCACTTGGGCCGCCGGCCCGGACTTCCCCGCGGATCCGGTCACGACGGTTTATCCGGCGAAGATTCTGACCCTCAGCGATGCTCCGGCCGTGCTGCAGCCAAATGGCCGTGTGCTGGCGCTGGCGGGTTCGCTGTATCGCAATGCGGGGCCGCCGGTGGACTTCTTCTCGAAGAACCTGCAGCTCTTCGAATACGATCCGGTGGCCAAGACTCTGGCTTCGCTTCCCACCGGGGAGCAGCCACCGAGCGGGGCCACCAGTCAGGACACCTGGACCGGACGATTCCTGCTGCTGCCTACGGGCGCGATACTGCTCAGCACGGAGCAGTCGCAGGTGTATATCTACACGCCGGACGCATCGGAGGGGAGCTACCAGGCCGCCTGGCAGCCGACGATTACGACATTCCCGACGACGTTGATTATTGGCCACAGCTATCTGCTGACCGGCACGGGGTTGAATGGCATTTCGCAGGCCAACAACTACGGCGACGACGCCCAGATGGCGACCAACTATCCGATCGTGCAGATCACCGACACGAATAACGGAAAGATCCTTTACCTTCAGACCCAAGACTTTTCGACTCTGGGCGTGGATACATCCGGGCCTCAGACGGCGAGCGTGACCGTGGTTCAGGGGACGCCGCCGGGCTCCTACAACCTCGTTGCCATTGCCAATGGAATTCCATCGGCCTCGCAGGCGGTGGAGATCGGGACCCAGGATATCGGAGTCGTTCTGCAGGAAGACCAGTTGAGCGGCGGGCAGGTGCAGGCTCAGATCAACCTGGCGGGCGCGCCGGCCGTCTTCCAGACGGTTCTGTATGTGGCAATCGAGGGCCTCAAGCTTTCGGACCTTGGCATTTCCGGCCAGGCCAGTTTGACCTCGCCCGGGAACAAGCCGACGGTTACGACTTCGCTGTCGTCGACCATCACGTTCTCTTACAACGGCTCGGCGGAGGTGGAAGACCTCACCTACCCGGGCCCGCAGCGTGTTCTGATGCCTTTCCAGGTCTCGTTCACGGATGGCTCCGTCTTCTCGGATCCGTCTATCTTCCCGGGCGCCGCGCAGAAGGCGAGCCTGCCGATTTCCGCCACGTTCAATCCCCCGGGTGGTGGCCAGCTGACGGCGGAGTCGGCAATCACGCTGGAGAAGACTCCGAATCCGTTCCTCCTGCATAACGATCCGTCCTCGACGGATCCGACCGTGCAGCAGGCGTGGTATCTGAGCATGGATCTGCGGGTCTTCCAGATTACGGCCGGGCAGAGGCGGTTTGGTGCGACGGTCGCAAAAACGGGGAATGCGGCTTCAGATGCCACCGAGTTTATCACGCAGGCGATCAAGAATCTGAACGGCGATCCGGCCGTGGCGGACGGATTGTTTGGAGCGATTCCGGAGAATGAGGATACGGCGTCGCTGAGCCTGGCGCCGACGGATGGAACGAACCCCGTGTACAGCTTTGCGCTGGCGCGCGTCCGCACCCAGGATGTCGCGCCGGCAAACGACGTGCGCGTGTTCTTCCGGATGTGGGCCGCGCAGCAGACGAACGCAGTCTACGATCCGAACACGACGTATGCCTCGCGAACGAATGGCAACGGGGAGAAGATCCCGGTGCTTGGCGTGCAGAACGACCAGATCGTCACCGTGCCGTTCTTCGCTTCGCCACGTATCTCGGCCGGAACGGCGAGCATGGCGACGCAGACCGACGACTCCAACGTGCAGGCGGTCATTGCTCCCGATCCGCTGGGAGCGGAGGTGCACACGTTCTACGGCTGCTGGCTGGATATCAACCAGCCCAGCGCGCTGCAGTTCCCGTCACTGGTTACGGGGGATGCTGCCGGGCCGTTCAACAGCACGGGTCCGCTGCTTTCCATCCAGTCGTTTGCCAAGAGCGCCCACCAGTGCCTGATTGCGGAGATCTCTTACGATCCAGACCCGATTACGGTTGGCAGCGACCCCTCGGACACCGGCAAGCTGGCGCAACGCAACCTGGCGTTCGTCAATGTGCCGAATCCCGGGCACCCGTTGTCGCGTCTCGTTCCACAGACGTTCGAGATTCGGCCTTCGCCTGCGGTGCTGATGTCGGATGGACGTCCGGATGAGCTGATGATCCAGTGGATCAACGTGCCGCATGGCAGCACGGCGTCTATTTACCTGCCGGATGTGAGCTCGGCACGGGTGCTGGATTGGGCGTCGCGGCTCTACCTGACGCATCGGCTGACTGCCACGGACGCGCACACGATCCAGATGCCGGTTGGCGGAGTGAGCTGGGTTCCGGTACCGCAGGGTAGCGTGGTCAACTATGCGGGGCTGCTTACCGTGGAGCTGCCCGGCACTGTGAAGAAGGGGCAGGAGTTCAAGGTGGTGGTGCGTCAGATTACCAGCGCCGGCGGCTTCCCGGCGCATGGCGTGGCCAACGCGAAGGCACTGCGGGCCTCCGAAGCGAGATATGTTCAGCCGTGGCGGACCGTGCTGGGTCAGTTCAGCATCACGATTCCGGTTTCGACCAGGCAGGAGATTCTGCCCGGCGAAGAGAAGCTGCTATCGATCATGAAATGGATCGGGAAAGACATCCACCCGAACAACCGGTGGTACCCGGTTTTCAAGCGTTATCTTGAGCAACTGGGCGGTCGCGTGACGTTCATGGGCGGCGATCCGGGCAAGGTGATTGCGACGGGCACGGGCAACTGGAACCATCCAACGCATCCAGGTCATGGCGAGGGCGGCGGCGGGCACGAGCCGGCTCACGGACAGGATGACTATCACGGGCATGGCCGCGAATTCATCGGCAAGATAGATGGGCTTGTCTACGACCACTTCGGCGACTTCGAGGGCTTCGTGCTCGAGGCGTATGACAGATGCAAGCATCGCTTCTTCAGCCGTGAGGTTCGGGTGGAGGACAGAGTGCGGATTGCCTGCGACGAGCGTGCGGTGACGAAGGTAATCGCCGGGGATGACTGGGAAGTGGTGGAGATTGTGATTGGGGTCTACGAGTAAGGTCGCGGAACACGATCGGCTCGAGGGTGTCAGAAATTCCGTGTGTTGAACGCCCATGAACATTCACAGTACTCGCCAAGGATGGCAACACCTTTTTATGCTCAGCCAATATCGAGCACGACCTTGCCGCGGACATGCTCGTTTTCCAGGAAGTCCTGCGCCTTGCCGGCGTCTTCCAGGGCAAAGCTGCGGCAGATGGTGACATGCACCTTGCCGACATCGACGAGTTGCGCGATCTGCGCCAATTGCTGCGCGTCGGGTTGTGCCATGTAACCGGCCACGCGCACGCCGTATTCTTTGGCCTTTTCCTGCGATGGCTCTCCCAGCGTGGACACCATGATGCCACCGCGGCGAAGCACCTTGAACGAGCGCTCCCGCGTCTCGCCGCCGATCAGGTCGAAGACCATGTCGACCTCCTTGACGCTCTGGTCGAACGCGCTGGCGTGATAGTCGATGACCTCGTCGGCGCCCAGCTCGCGTACAAAGTCGACATCTCGGCCCGACGCCGTGGCGATGACATGCGCGCCTGCAGCCTTGGCGAACTGCACGGCGAGATGACCGACACCGCCAGCGCCACCGTGGATGAGTACGCGCTGGCCCCGCTTCACTCCGCCGTGATCGAACAGTCCCTGCCACGCGGTCAGCGCCGCCAGCGGAATCGCCGCGGCATGGGCATGGTCGAGCGATTGCGGCTTGGCGCAGCATTCGTTCGGCTTGACGATCACGTAGTTCGCATAAGTGCCTTGTCCCATGCCGGACATCGCATAGAGCGCATCGCCCGCGGCGATCGAGCCCACATCCTTGCCGCAACGTTCGACCACGCCCGACGCATCGCGGCCCATCGGAAAGGGCAGCTTGCTCTGATCCACGGCGCGGTAGCCACCGGCACGGATCTTGTAATCGACGGGATTGACGCTGGCTGCGTGAATCCTGACGAGGATCTCGTCGTCCTGCGGCACGGGCACGGGCACCTCATCGAGCGACAGGACGTTCGATCCGCCGAAGGCGTGAATGCGCACAAGTTTCATGTTGGCCATGGCTGTATCTCCTGGGTTGGACGATTCTTGGGCGCGGTTCCGGCTGGCAATGCTCACCAGCCAGGGAGCACCTGGTGGGGAGCTGGCATCGTGTGCGCCTGCAGTTGAAATGCCGGTGAAAACACGCTGGTGCGTTGAAATGCCTTGCTGCATTACGTGCGAGGAATGCCGGCAAGATCGTGGCGTGGAGATCGGGTCGTGCGCGACAGCATCGCTCGTGAGCCATGCGTACTACGATCAGTGCAAGCACCGTGGTGGCCTCATCCCAGGGCTTGATGTCAGGAATTTCCCTTGACACCTTTTTTCACAGCTAGACTCTGTCAACCGACAGCCGATGAGGTTGCGTCGGAGTACGAATGGTGCGGGATTTTCCACGATCTTGCTGGGAGTTGGGTGTAATGGCCATGCCGTTGTCGTGGAAAATCGGCGCCGTCGTGGCGGGTTTGATCGTCGCCGTGCTTGCCTGGAATGGACTTTCCCAGTACCTCGCCGGGCGCCACGCCGATGAGCTCACGCGCGATTCCGCTCGCACCGCCGCGCTGGATGCACAACAGGCCAAAGCTCATGCCCAGCAATACCAGGCACAGCTGGCGGCCGATCTGAAGCAGCACCGTGTGGACTTGTCCAACGCGTATCAGCAGGTGAATGAGCAGGCTCGGCAGTATCAGGCGGAGCAGGCCATACGCCTGGACAGGCAGCGGCAGGAAGAGCTTCGCGTACAGGCAAGTTACCGGCTGGACCGAAACCAGCAGTGCGATGGCGGGATCGTCGTCAACCGCAACGGCTCGAGCTTTACGCAAGTTGTCGGCAAGGATGGCGCACCGATCCCATGCCAAGGTGACACGGCGACGGAACCGCTGCGCTGATCCTGCATCGCCATCACCGCGGCTGCGTCAGGTACTGTCCCTACCACCTTCTCGCTCAACGCAAGGGCAATTCCGGCGTCGTCTTCTCGAGAATCTTCATCGACTCGGCATTCTTGCGCTTCCAGTCGCGCAGTTCCGCCTCGGTCATTTGCGTCTGCTCGTAACTTGCCTGCTGGATTTGTTTCGCTGGAGGAGCAATGGGCGAAACAAGCGGTGACATTGCCGGCAGAACCGCCGGGATGAAAGCCGAGGGTGGCGCGGATGTCTTCAGTGCCAAGTTCGTAATGACATGCCGTATGAAGTAGAAGGCCATCAGTGCCGCGATGTCGGCGAACGCCATGCCCGGCAACGGATTGCGTGTGCGTCTATTGCGCGTGCTTCGTGACCGATAACCTGCCGGACTAATCGGCGCACTCTTCAATATGTCGAAATCGCCGAAGTTCGCGTCATTGCTTTGGTTCGGTAAGAACGCATCAATGCGTGCACCAAGCATCTGGCGCAACGCGGCACCGTCGATCAACTGGACTCGCGGCTCTTTGACCGCTGCCGCTTGCGCTGCCCTGGTGAACTCGCCGCTGGTGACGACAATCGCCCCCGTGGCCTGTTCAGTCAGCATGACTCCCAACAGTTCATGCACCGCGTTGTGCGTTACTTGCTGCACGTTCCAGTGCTTGCATTGCACAACGAGGTACTGAGCGTCTCGATGCAGCTTCAGATCGATGCCGCCATCGAACTGCGTGCCTGAAGCCGCCGTGCCAACATGCTCAACCCGGTAGCCCTGACTGATATAGTAAGAGGCCAGAAGTCGTTCGAAGTCTTGCCATGACACTCGTGTCAGCGCGTCGCTGTAACGCTGGCTTACGGTCTTGTATCAACGCATATCTGCTTCCTGCGGATTGTTCATTCGTCGAGGGATTGTAACTGGCTCCGACCCGGCTAGTTCTGAGCCAAACCGCTTGTCCGCGGTTTCGGAAACCGGGCTACTTCAACCTGTCATCGTTATTAACCGATCACCGTTTCAGCTAGCCGGCCTTGGACGTGTTCAGTACCACGGCGGCGCGAATCAGCGCCTTCAACGCCTTCTCATCGATCGTGTCGCCTTCATGGAAATCGATGGCGCGCCGGGTATTGCCTTCGAGGCTGGAATTGAAGAGGCCGGATGGATCATCCAGCGAGGCGCCCTTGGCGAAGGTCATCTTCACGACATTCTTGTACGTCTCGCCGGTGCAGATCATCCCGGCGTGGTACCACACCGGAACTCCTCGCCACTTCCACTCCTCGACCACGTCGGGGACGGCCTGCTTGATGATCGCGCGGACGCGAGCGAGCTTCTCGCCACGCCAATCGCCGAGTTCCTTGATCCTCGCATCGATCAGCTTGGAGGGAATGTCGCCTGCGCCTGCTTCTTTCGCGCCGCTCTTCTCGTTCTTCATGGTGGCCATCTCTTTCTTCATGGTTGAAGTCGCTCACCCGTCATTGGAGCACCCTCGCCGACCGTTTCGCTGGCATCGCGAATCCTGACTAGCGACGAATCTCAGTCAGTGAGAACGCAGTTTTCAACCGTTCACCTTGAGCGTAGGCCGTTAGGCCGAAGTCGAAGGGCACGCCGGAGACGTCGCTTCGACTTCCTCGCTCCTCAGAGCCGCGACCATCGATGGTCGCTCCCTGCGTGCGCTCGCTGAAGCGAGCTACGCTCAGCGCGAACGGAGAAAGGTTAACTGAGTCCACGCTAATCAGGTCTCGAATTGAACCGCAATCGCCAAACGGCTCAACGCCGCTCCTGCACGCGCAGCAGGTTGCCTGCGGGATCGCGGACGGCACAATCGCGAACCCCGTACGGCTGCTGGATCGGTTCCTCGACGATCTCGGCGCCGCTGGCCTGTATCCGCTCGAAAGCGGCATCAAGGTCTTTGGTGGCCAGCAGCATGATGGCGTAGGTGCCCTTGGCCATCATCTCGGCGATGGTGCGTTTTTCGTCATCGGTGACGCCGGGGCTGGCGGCCGGCGGATACAGCACGCCCGACGTGCCGGGCTGGTCGGGCGGCCCGACCGTGATCCAGCGCATCCCGTTGTAGCCGACGTCGTTGCGCACCTCGAAGCCGAGCGTGTCGCGATAGAACGCCAGCGAGGCGTCCGGGTCGGTTTGCGGAAGAAAGCTCGCATGAATATTGATATTCATGGGTGTCGTATTCGGTGTGGAAGGAGCCGTCATGCTAAGTCCGACTCGGGGGCCGGCGCTTCTCCATTCCTGATCGGTTGCGTCCTGACCGGTCGCGTCACCTGTCGCGCCACGCACGACGGCATGCCCGCCGTCGCGCGCACTGCCTCGCGCCGATAGACACTGGGCGGCATCCCGGCCAGCTCGGTGAAGCGCGTGCTGAAGGTGCCCAGCGATGCGCAGCCCACCGCGAAGCAGACTTCGGTGACACTGAGGTCGCCCCGACGCAGCAGCGCCATCGCGCGCTCGATGCGCCGCGTCATCAGATAGCTGTAGGGCGACTCGCCGAACGCGAGCTTGAACTGGCGGCTGAGGTGCCCGGCCGACATGTGCACGCCGCAGGCAAGTGCCTCGACATCCAGCGGCTGCGCGTATTCCCGATCGATCCGGTCGCGCACGCGGCGCAGCCGCGCGAGGTCGCGCAGGTGCTGTGCGGCGACGAATCGGCTGTTCATTTGTGTGATCGTCCCATGTGACACCGGAGTGCTCAAGCCTGTAGCAAACGGCCAATGGGAACGGAACCTGACACCGTTTTGTCCGGGCCAGCTCACTCCGTCCCCTTGGTTCGTTTTGGTCGCCCCTCCCATGTTGCTCGCGGTTCGCGGATGCATTGACCTGTTACGATGATCCGGGGCAAGGAGACTCGGGCATTGGCGTGGCGGATATCTTTCTTAGCTACAAGCGAGAGGATCGCGCTCGGGCCGACTTGATCGTCGCCGCGCTCGGCAAGAGCGGCCGAACGGTATGGTGGGATGAAGGCCTGACCCCACGCCAGGCATGGGACGCCACGATCGAGCAGGAGATCGCGGCGTCGGCGAGCGTCATCGTCCTGTGGTCCGCGCGCTCGGTCGCGTCCGACTGGGTCCGCAGCGAAGCGCACTACGCGCAAAACCACTCGAAGCTCGTGCCGGTCCTCATCGAACCATGCACTGTCCCCTTGGCATTCATGCTGAAACAGGCCATCGACCTGTCGCACTGGCGCGGGTCGCCGAAGGATCCGGCGTGGTGCAAGCTGATCGAATGGCTGGACACGCAGGGACCCGCGACCGAGCCATCGCCGGGGAGCCACCCGACGGCTGCGGTCGGCCACATCACGGCTCGCAAGCTCGGCTACTGGATCATCGGCGTGCTCGTCGTCGCGGTCGGGTTGCTCCTGACCAATCAGTTCGTGCTGCGCCGCGACGCGAACAGTGTCGCGGCCGATGCCCAAACCATGACCGCCGCACTGGCCAAACTTCCGAGCAAGTCCGTTGCCGTGTTGCCGCTGGTCAACGAAAGCGGTGATCCCAAGCAGCAATATTTTTCCGATGGTTTGTCCGAGGAGCTGATTTCCGATCTCACCCAGATTGACGGGCTGAAGGTGATCGGCAAGTACTCGAGCTTCAAGTTCCGCGACAGCACGGACAGCCCCGGCCAGATCGGTCTCGCGTTGGGTGCGGCCCATCTAATCATTGGCTCCGTTCGGCAACAGGGCGACCGGATCCGCGTCATGGTCAGCATGATCCGCGCCACCGATGGCAGCAGTGTCTGGTCGCACAGCTACGACGAGGAATTGAAGGACGTATTCGCAATCCAGTCGAAGATCGGCCAGGCCGTGGCCGAAGCGCTCAAGATCAAGCTACTAGGCAACGGCATCGTTGCGAGCGACAAGCCGCCCAGCGGCAATGTCGAGGCCTATCAGTTGATGCTTCAGGCGCGCGCCCTCCTCCTGCGCCAAACCGAATCCGGTTTCAGCCAAGGTATCCCGCTTCTGAAGCAGGCACTCAAGCTCGATCCCGACTACGCGTATGCATGGGGCGTCTTGTCCACCGCCTTTGTCAATCAGGGGCAGATCATCCTGACTGGCGACGTGCGGCAAAAAGCATACGCGCAAGCCCGTGCGGCGGCGGACACGCAGCAGCGCTTGGCGCCAAATGTCGCAAGCACCTACTCCGTCCGTGGCTATTTGTTGTCGACCATCGACAACGATCCAATAGGCGCGCTGGCCGAGTACAAACGCGCATGGGCGCTGGAGCCGAACGATGGCAGAACGATGGTTTTCCTGGCATTCGGACTGTTGAATGAAGGGCAACTGCAACCAGCGGCGGATTTGTTCCGCAAAGCGATAGCTACCGATCCGCTGCAGTACGGCTGGTATGCCGGTCTGGCTACCGCCCTGTTGGCAGAAGGCCAGCTCGATTCCGCCGAACAGGCAACCCGCAAGGCGCTGGGGCTGCAACAAGATTATCCCGGGCTGTATGGAAATCTGACGCAGATCAATGTCCTGCGCGGCGATGCCCCCGCCGCGCTACGTGATGCGGAGCTGGAGCCCGATCCGGCGATGGGAGCGTGGGCACGCGCACTGGCACAACAGATCAGCCCCGACCCCAAGCAGGCCAACTCGGCGTTGCAGGACTACATCACCAAAAATGGCGAAACCCAGCCTTACCTTGTCGCCGACCTTTATGCGCTGCGCAAGCAACCCGACAAGATGTTTGAATGGCTGCAGCGTGCCGTCGTTAAACACGATCCGCAACTGACCGGCCTGCTTTACGATCCCTTCGCGCTCGCCTACCAGCACGATCCGCGTTTTGTGGCCTTGTGCAAGCAGGACGGCCTGCCATTACCCGGCAAACCGTCCTCCTCGACGTCCGACTCCAGCGGAGACTGAATGACGGCTAGCCAGACAACATGTGCGCGATGACCGAAGCCTTGGCTGAAGATACTCACCGGGCTGTTGAATTTCGTAGTAAAGGAAATCTCGAAGGATCTCCAGCAGCGCCACCCTGCGAAGGCCGCATGCGAGGACACGGATGACATCGCAAGCGGCCGAGGCGCCCCGAGCGGTTGCGGCCGATAGCTCGGTGTCCGTGATCCTCAGTCACCTGCACTCACGGATCCGGGGCTCTGCCGTGACGAAGATTAAAGCATGCGGGCCGATCAATGGGCGCGATTGCCACGGCTCGGGAATGATCGAGCAATCCCGTTCCCCGTGAGCATGGCATTGCGACGCCGCAGAGTAATCGCACCGCGAGCGTCTGCGGACCGTGTAAAAAAGTGGCGCAGTTTCCTGTAGCCCAAACAAGTTCTGGCTTTGGCTGTTAGCCCATCTGACGCCGGCGCAGACCTACAAACAGGCCAAGCAGCAGGAGTCCGAAGCCGAAGATACTCAGTTCTGTCGGTTCCGGCACCGCGTTCAGAACCAAGTCCCCGCCCAGCAGAATGTTGGCGTTGTTGCTACCGTCCGGGTCGGTCAGGCTGGGTGTCACCCAGATATCTGTAACACCCAGGCCGAGAAGCTCCGCCGAGGTAAACGTGAACGAACAGGTGCCCAGTGCACCAGGGACGTTGCCGAAATTGGTGCAACTTGCCAGAGGGGACTGACTCAGCACATCCGTGGTGCAGTAACCGCCTACCATGCATTTGGCTCCGACCAGGTAACCAGTTTCGTCGCCGTCTTCGCCACCACCGCTGCCGTGACCTGTCGCATTGACCGAACTGAGGTTGATAGTCAGGCTGCTCCAGCCGGTCAGCTGGCTGATGTCCAGGTCGAGCATCTGCCACGGTGTGGCGCCGATCTCTTTCTGGCCACATGCATTGTTATTTTGTGTCACGTCGTTGCATGCAACGCCTTCACCCGTTTCAGCCGCGCTCCCATTTTTGTACGTTATTTTGGCGGCATTCCAAACGTGATTGTCATATTCCCAGCCGCTCAGCGACACGGTGCCGTGCGGATCACCAATGACCGGAGACGTCCAAAGCGTACTGCCCGCGGAATCCTTGAGCCCGACGTGGATGATCGTGGCACTGGCGCCGAACGACACCATGGCCAGCAATGCGCCAAAGCCAAATGTCAGTGACGTGATCACGGAGTTGCGCATGTTGATGTCCTGCAAGTTTCGGGATGCGTGCTTCCCTCGTAGTAAAGCAAATTACATACCATGCTTATAGACATATAATTTTGTTGACTATTATATTTTCACCTCTCTCAAAAATGTCGGAAGTTGTAAGGTTGGTCGACACTCCTGAAATTCCCCAACCATAATTTTTGTCGGGATTCGCAATGACTGATGAGTGTTTGGCAAGCAGCAAGGACCGCTGATGCGGCCCTGACCAGAACGGTGACTGATGCGATCTTGACGCCGCATGAAACACAGCGGCGATTGGTCCGCGGCTCGCTGCGAACTGACGACACCGAGGCGCTGCTGGAGGCCGCCGTCGCCGGTATCGGTATCGGTATCGTCACCTCGCCAGCTGGCTGGTAGGCGATTTCGTCCGGGCAGGAAAACTGGTGTCCTTGTTTCCTGAAATACCCACATCGCTAAAAGCATCCGGATCAGCGATCCATGCCGTCCGCATGCCGGGTCGCTCGCACACGACGAAGGCAAAGCTCTTTATCTCCCACCTTAAAAGCCGCTTCGACGATCCGCCGTATTGGGATCGTTTCTGACTATTGGCGAAGAACGGCAAGCGAAACGGCAGCAAAAGAATTCAGCGACATTTAACCGAGGAGTTGTTGCTGATCTCTCAGTTTGCCTTGGACGTGTTCAGTGCCACGGCAGCGCGAATGAGCGCCTTCAACGCCTTCTCATCGATCTTGTCGTTCTCATGGATATCGATGGCGCGTCGGGTGTTGCCGTCGAGACTGGAGTTGAAGAGGCCTGAAGGGTCATCCAGCGAGGCGCCCTTGGCGAAGGTCATCTTCACGTAATTCTTGCACGTCTCGCCGGTGCAGATCATTCCGGCGTGGTACCACACCGGAACCCCTCGCCACTTCCATTCCTCGACCACGTCGGGGACGGCCTGCTTGATGAGCGCGCGAACCCGGGCGAGCGTCTCGCCGCGCCAATCGCCGAGTTCCTTGATCCGCGCATCGATCAGCCTGGAGGGAGCGTCGCCTGCGCTTGCTTCTTTCGATCCGCTCTTCTCGTTCTTCATGATGGCCGTCTCTTTTTTCATGGCGATCGCCGGATGACTCAGTGCCGTTCCTGCACGCGCAGCAAATTACCCGCGGGATCGCGCACGGCGCAATCGCGAACGCCGTACGGCTGCTGGATCGGTTCCTCGACGATCTCGGCGCCGCTGGCCTGTATCCGCTCGAAAGCGGCATCAAGGTCTTTGGTGGCCAGCA
>Ga0208589_1000215_pt1 | contig 28309 bp, 44 predicted proteins | sample NGESurshal092012_2_FD_184486 | JGI IMG/M metagenome (GOLD analysis project Ga0208589, IMG submission 184486) | Arctic peat soil microbial communities from Barrow, Alaska - NGEE Surface sample F53-2 shallow-092012 (SPAdes) | ecosystem: Environmental > Terrestrial > Soil > Wetlands > Peat ...
GGAAGAGCAGGCCCTGCTTCTGGGCACCCGGCAGCGGAAGGTCGGCGAGCGAGTCGCCGATCAGGACGTTGGGGTCGACTTGGGTTCGAAGGGCCATGGACAGGAATGCTACGGCAAGACCGGCTGGACCACAACCAGGTGGTGTACCAGCCGGAATGCCCAGCGTTCCGTCGCGACCGTGGGCGGGTTCGACTTGCGGTGTCGCGCCCGCTGCGCGAGAGTGCGGCGTCCGCTCCCTGGACCACGCGAGGACCTGTCATGGAACCAACCACCGCTCCGCTCCTGGCCCTGGTGCTGATGGTCAAGGACGAGGCCCGCTCGGCCGCCGCGATCGTGGCCTCGGTGCGCGACCAGATCGACGCCTACGTCGTGCTCGACACGGGCTCGACGGACGGCACGCAGGCGATCCTGAAGGAGGCCCTCGCGGGCCTGCCGGGCGTCTTCGTGGAAGAGCCCTTCGTCGACTTCGCGACGAGCCGCAACCGCTCGCTCGCGCTGCTCGAGGGCGTCGCCACGTTCGGCCTGCTGCTCTCGGGCGACGAGACGCTCAGCGACCCCGCGCGCGCCGTGCGCGCGGCGTGCGCGACGCTGCGGCCCTTTCGCGCCGAGACGCCCAACGCGAGCGCCCTGAACCTGCGCGTCGCGTACGGCAACCTCGCCTTCGACTCGACGCGCGTCGTGCGCGCCGGGGCGGGCTGGCGCTACGCCGGCGTCGTGCACGAGGCGCTCGTCTGCGACGGCGCGCCGCCGCCGTCGGGACGCGTCGAGGGCGCGATCGTCGTGCACGCCGGCGCGGACCCGGAGCGCAAGCGGCTGCGCCTCTACAAGGACCTCGAGCTGCTGCGCGAGCAGACCCGCCGCGATCCCGCCGACGCCCGCGCGACCTTCTACCTGGCCCAGACGCTCGAGGACCTCGGGATGAATGCCGAGGCGCACGCGATCTACCGGCGCCGCGTCGAGCTGGCGGGCTGGCGCGACGAGGCCTACGAGGCCGCGTTCCGCGTCGCGCGCACGGCCCACCGCCTCGCGCGGCCGTGGCCCGAGGTCCAGCAGTTGTACCTCGAGGCCCACGCGCTCGATGCCCGGCGCGCCGAGCCGCTCTTCGCGCTCGCGCAGCACTGGCACGCCCTGAACGAGCACGCCCTCGCGTGGCTCTTCGCCGCGCGCGGGGCGGCGCTGCCGTACCCCGAGACGGCCCTCTTCGTCGATCGCGCGGTCTACGCCTGGAAGCTCGCGGACCTCGCGGCCGTGCACGGCTTCTACGTCGGGGAGTACGAGGCGGGCGAGCGCTTCGCCCACCAGGTCGTGGAGGCCTGCCCGGGCGAGCCGCGCCTGCTCGCGAATCTTGCGCACTACCTAGCGAGGAGGCCGGCGGCGCCGCTCGAGAGCGGCGCGACGCCCTGACGCGGCTTACGTGGTCGGCTGGCCGACCGCGCTCACGTCGGCGAGCAGGGTCGCCATGTCGACGCCGGACGGCGCCGGGCGCGTGCCGTTGGTCCAGTCGGTGCTGAACATGACCCACGATTCGTCGCAGTACGTGAGCACCGCGTTGGCCGTGAGCGTGACCTCCTCGCCCCAGCTCTTGCCGTGGAAGATGCCGCCGCCGTAGCGGGCGCTGGCGGGCTCGAAGCCGCCGAGGATGATCGCGTGACCGCCCCACCCGCCGGGGTCGCCGATGCCGGTCGGGCCGCGCGCGGGCACCTTCCAGTCGAGCGTGTCCTGCCACGCGAGCGGCATCGCCAGGCCGATGTACGAACAGCCGAAGAGCGCGATCGCCGCGCGCACGTGGTCGAGGTATCGCGCGTCGCCGGCCGTGTTGTGCGCGTCGCGGTTGACGAGCGCGAAGGCGCCGATCTTGTGGCCGTCGATGCCCGTCGTGCGCATGTAGCGCAGCACGTCGAGTTCGACGCAGCCGACGTCGGTGCTCGGGTCCGCGGGGTCGTAGCCCGAGACCGCGCGGTACGCGGCCAGGACGGACGTGTCCGGAACGGTGACCTCGGCGCCGTTGTTGCTCGTGAAGAGCTGGATCGCGTGGCCCTGCGCGGCGATGGCGCAGTCGCCGATGTCCGTGTTGAGCATCGCGCCGCCGCCGCCCATCTTCGCGCCCCAGTTGATCGACGGCGGGATCGGCGGAAGCTTCGCCGCGTCGAGGTACTTCGCGAGGAGCAGCGTGCGCGGGTCGTGGCGATACGGACGCTTTCCGAGCTTGCCGACGACCGTACCGACGCCAGAGATCTTGTCTTCGAGGTTCATGGCCGCAGCGTAGCGAGCGCCGGGCCGCGTGTCACGCCGCGCGACCAACCGGCATGACGGCGCGTGTGTCCGGCGCTCAGGTCGTCGAGAACGCGGTGAACGTCGCGCCGGTGGGCGTGGTCAGCGCGTCGGCGCGCGCCGTGAAGACGCCGTGCCTGGTCAGGTCGCCGGTATTGAATTGATCGCTCGCGCGGTTCCACCCGTACGTCTGCGGCGCCAACGCGTCGAGCGTCACGACGAAGCCGGTGCTCGTGAGCTTCACGAGCAGCGTGTGGCTCGTGTTCGGCGTGAGCGTCGCGCCGTGCAGGTGGTTGCCATAATTGAACGGCACCCCGTTCACGAACGTGCGCACGCAGATGAACGTGCTGGTCACGGCGATGACGACGAAGTTCTTGTCGTCGAGGCAGCGCGCGATGATGCCCTCGCATGCCTGCCAGACGAACGTCGCGCTGATGCCCGTCGGCGTCGTCGCCATCCCCGTCTCGATGACTGCCGCCGCGGCGAGTCCCGTGCCCAGCGAATCGCCCGTGAGTCCGTAGACGCTGTTGTCGTTGTTGTCGCCGACCCAGCCGACGCTCTGGCACGCGCAGACGCCGCTGGTCATCACGCCGAGCGTGCCGCCGCCGGGCATCGGTTCCCACGCCCACGGACCACCACTCGAAGGTGTCCCCATGAGGAACGACGCGTTCGCGCGAACAAACGTATCCGTGACCGGATTCGCCGCGATCGCCGGTGGCGTCGTCGTCGTGGCCGCGCCGAGCTGCTGCCAATGCCGCCCGGTCCACGTGGCCGTCACCGACTGCCGCGCGCGCGGCGCGGTCGCGTTGGCGGGCGGGCCGCCACCGTCGAACGCGAGGTTCGATGGCCACGGGTATGTCCACGAGCCGACGCCGTCCTGGGCATACGTCAGCGTGATCTCCTGCCCGATCACGCCGTTCTTCAGCGTGGGCATACCGGCGTTCGCCGTGAGCATCACGTCGATCGCGTCGCACGACGTCGGGTCGAGCGAGTAGGCGCCGCTCGACGAGACCGAGACGCGTGCCACCCACCGCTCCGTGGGCCGAACGATCTGCACGAGCTGCGACGCGTACTGGACGAGGCCCGTGCGCGTCGCCTGGATCGTTCGACCCGTCTTCGCCCACGGGCTGCGAAACGGGTACGGATGTTCGGTAACGAGGCTGTTGGTCTGGACGAGCGCGCTCACGCCGTAGGCGACGAACTGCGGGCAGTGCTGGCCCCCCAGCAACACGTTGTCGATCATCACCGGCGCGGTGCTGTTGAGCTGAATGCCTTGCCCGTCGACGTTCGACAGGTTGAAGACCGAATAGTCGCGGATGGACACGGTGCCGCCGGCCGAGTAGTTGCCGTTGCTGATGAAAAACCGCGCCGCGTTCTCGCTCCTTCCGCCCTCGAACGAGACGTGCCCGTCCGTGATCGACGCGTAGTAGATGTCCGCGACCGTCGAGTCCTCGAAGGAGACGCCGCGTCCGGTGACCCCGCCGCCGTTGACCACGACGGCGTACGCGTGGCCGAAGTGGGCGCCCCCGAAGATCGCGAGGTCGAGCACGTTGCCCGTGCCGAGGCCGCAGTAGATCCCGGTCGTCGTGCCGTCGAAAAGACCCTCAGAGCGACACCCGACCATCACGACATCGGAAACATCGTAGTTCGTATTGTCGCCAATACCGAAGGCGACCGAGTGCGAGCCCATCGCCGCGACGATGACGTTCTGCAGGCGCACGTACTCCGTCGAGAAGTACGTCGGAGCCTCGATCGAGACGCGCACGCCGACGCCGTACTGAGGGACGTTCTCGACGGCCAGGTCGCGCACGAAACTGTACCCCCGCAGCAGGCCAAGCACCGGTGGTGCCGGTGATAGCGACGTCCCGTTGGGAATCGCCACGCCGCTGATCACCGTGCCGGGGCCGATCCCGCAGATGTTCTGGAACTGCCCGAGCACGAGCCCGGTGCTCGGCACTGCGAACGTGCCGCCGCTCAGGCAGATGAGGCCGCGGGCCGTGCCGAGCACGTTGAGCGCGTGGGCGAGCGTCGCGAAGGCGGTGCCCCACGACAGGCCGTCGTTGTTGTCGCTCGCGAGCGCGTCCGTCGACACGAAGTAGAGCGCGTCGGCCGTCGTGGGTTTGATGGCCGCGCTCGGAGACGTCACGCCCGTCGCGCCTGTGGCACCCGTCCCGCCCGCGACGCCCGAGGTTCCCGTCGCGCCTGTCGCGCCTGTCGCACCCGTCGCGCCCGAGATTCCAGTCGCGCCTGTCGGTCCAGCCTTCCCCGCCGCGCCGGTCGCACCTGTTGGACCCGTCGCTCCGTTCATGCCCGTCTTTCCTGTGGGACCAACCGGTCCGGTCGCGCCGCCAGAGAACGCCTCCCAGCTCCGCACGCCGGTGGCCGCGTCGACCACCAGGATCGAGCTGTCGCCGGTGCTCTCCGCATAGAACAGGATGCCCTGCGGCGTGGCTCCGGCCGGCGGTCGATCCGCCGGCGCGTCACCGATCAGGACGTAGGGATTGAGCTGCGTGCGCAGCGCCATGGCGCGATCCTACCTCCGCGCTACCGATCGGGGAATCCGCCCGGCGTGATCGACCCGGCGCGACGCATCTGGCCGAAGACGTCCCGCGCGGATAACCTCGGGATCCATGGACGCCGACGCCGCACTCTCTCCTGCCGATGTTCCTCCTGAAGTCCCCGCGGAGGTCCCTGTCGAACTACCAGCCGAGGGCCTCTACGACGCCCACGGCATGCACCTGGTCTACCGTCCGCGCACCAACGACGCCGAGATCCTCGACGAGGTCATCGAGAAGGACTGCTATCGCCTGGCGGCCGAGCCCCTGCCGCCCGATGCCCTGGTCGTCGACATCGGCGCGCACCTCGGCGCGTTCGCCGCGCTCGCCGTCGCGCGCGGCGGCGCCGGTACGCGCGTCGTGGCCGTCGAGCTCGACCCCGAGAACCACGCGCTGCTCGCGCGCAACGCGGCCGACGTCCCGGCGATCGTCGCGCTGCACGCGGCGGTCATCGGGCGGCACGCCCCGACCGGCTACGTCCTCGTCGAGGGCAACACGGGCGGCCACCGCCTGACCTGGACCGACGACGCGACGGGCCTGCAGCCGGTGTCCGCCGCGGTGACGCTCGCGTCGCTGCTCGCGGCCCACGCCCGCGGCCACGAGCGCGTCGCGCTGCTCAAGATCGACTGCGAGGGCTCCGAGCACGCGATCCTGCGCCAGGCCGCGGCCGACGGCGTGCTCGCGCGCGTCGACCGCATCGCCGGCGAGTACCACGACTTCTTCGGCGACACGCCCGACTCGCTGGCGGCGCTGCTCGGCGCGCACGGCTTCGCGACCGAGCTGGTGCCGATCTGCGCGCACAGCGGCCTGTTCTTCGCGCGGCCGCGCCCCGCGGGCCTCAAGCTGCACCTCGGGTGCGGCCGGCGGATCCTGCCGGGGTGGTGCAACGTCGACGTCGTCGACCTGCCGGGCCTGGACCTGCGGTGCGCCGTCGACCGCATGCCGATGCTCGCCGACGGCAGCGCCGACGTCGCGTACGCGAGCCACATCCTCGAGCACTTCCAGCGGCGCGACGTGCCGCGCGTCCTAGCCGAGTGGCGCCGCGTGCTGCGCCCCGGCGGCACGCTCCGGATCGCCGTGCCGGACTTCGCCGCGCTGTGCGACCTCTACCGCGAGACCGGCCGGCTCGACCTCGTGATCGGCCCGCTCTTCGGCCGCGGCGACTACCTCTACAACCTGCACTACAACGCCTTCGACCTCGCGACGCTGCGGCGCGAGCTCGAGGCCGCCGGCTTCGTCGACGTGCGCCCGTACGACTGGCGCGCGACCGAGCACGCCGAGCTCGACGACTACAGTCAGTCGTACTGGCCGCACATGGACAAGGCGCACGGGCGCCTGCTCAGCCTCAACGTCGAGGCCACGCGCGGCGCGTGATCAGGGACGAAGGTAGAACTCGTCACACCCGACGACGCCGACCTTGCGGAAGCCGCGCGGCACGAGGATCTTCTCGATCGCGTCGCCGTGGTAGTCGTTCTCGACGCCGATGCAGCCGACGCTGATCGCGTCGAAGTCGAGCGAGCGCAGGATCGGCAGCTCGGCGCTCTCGACGTCGATCGAGAGGTAGTCGACGCGCCGCAGGCCGTGCTCGAGCAGCAGGGGCGTCACGGCGCGCACCGGCACGCGGATCGTGCGCACGGCCAGGCTCTGCTCGGCCGACTCGCGCCGCAGGCGGCGGGTGTGGCGCGGGTCGGCCGATGCGCGGAAGCTGCTGAGCACGGCGAGGCTGCCCTCGGGCGAGTCCATCTCGAGCTCGCCGTCGGCGTCGGCGACGGCGACCTGCGCGCAGGCGCACGCGCGGTTCGCGCGCAGCCGCGCGAAGACCGCCGGGACGGGCTCGACGCACAGGCCCGTCCAGCCGAGCTCCTGCTCGAAGAAGAGCGTGTTCGAGATGATCACGCCGTCGAACGCGCCGAGGTCGACGAAGACGCCGTCGCGCTTGCCCGGGTAGATCTGCTCGGCGACGTACTTGTCCTGGTCGAACTGCGAGTGATACATCAGGCGCTCTCCGGTGCGGGCGTGGGCCCGGGCGCGAAGCGCTCCCCGGCGAACAGGGCGTCGAGGCGCGACGCGATCCAGGCGTCGGGCGCCAGGTAGGCCTGGGCGCGCCGGAAGTTCTCGGCGACCGCGGGGCGCATCCGCGCGTAGAGCGCGGGGCCCTCGCGCAGCGCCCGCGCGGCGTGCTCGAGCAGGCCCTCGATCGAGTCGGCGAGCAGGAACCCCGCGGGGTCGAAGACGCGCTCGACGCCCGGGAAGCCCCAGTAGATCGGCACCGTCCACGTGAGCAGGGCGTCGATCAGCTTCTCGGTGAAGAACCACGGCGCGCGGCAGTTCTCGGTCACGACCGAGAACATGTACGGGCCGAGGGCCTCGACCTTCTTCGCGACCGGGCGGTAGCCGCGTCCGAAGAGGTCGACCCGACCGAGGAGGCGCGCCGCCGTGGCGTGGCGCACCTGGTGCCCCGGCGCCGAGGTCTTGGCCGAGGCGATCAGCGAGAGGACCTTCGGCTTCGCGTGCTCGCGCCGGTCGGCCGGGTCGTGGATCCACGTCGTGCCGTAGGGGTACCACGCGCGCCGCGCCGGGTCGGCCGCGACGAACGCGGCGTGGTGGCTGCAGACCAGATCGAAGAGCGCCGGGTCGCGCTCGACGATCTGGTAGAACTCGTCGTAGATCGTCGGCGGCTCGAGCAGCACCGCGACGCGCCGCACGCCGTCCAGGCGCGGCGTGGTCACGGCCTCGGGCGTCGCCCAGTCGGTGTAGAACGTGACGGGCGTGTCGGGGCCGTCCTTGGTCCAGACGTTCGAGCGGTACCAGTCCGTGCGCGGCGAGGCGTCGGGCATGAACGACTGGTCGTGGAGCTTGTAGAGCATCGTGTTCAGAGCCCGTGCTTGCGCAGTGCCCGCGCGTGCGAGGCGTTCGTGATGGGCCGCGAGAGCACCTCCTCGCCGCGCGTGAGCCGGACCGAGGTGTTGGTGCCGTGGATCCGGTAGAGCAGCACCGCGACGTCGACGAAAAGCGCGCGACCGCGCGCCAGGGCGCGGTAGGCGAACTCGAAGTCCTCGGCGGCCGGCAGCGACTCGTCGAACGCCAGACCCTCGAGCGCCGCGCGGCGGTAGACGAGCGAGGTGTAGCCGGCGATGCAGCCGCCCCGGACGAGCTCCTCGCGCGTGAAGCCGCCGTTCCCACGGCCGCGCGCGTCGGTGCCGCGCACGGCGTGCATGTAGCCGCTCTCGAGCGGCACGCCGGACGCGTCGATCAGGCCCTCGAGCCGGCCGTACGCCGCGGCCGCGTCGGGCGTGGCGCGCAGCGCCGCCACGCGCGGCGCGAGCGCACCGGGCAGCATGACGTCGTCGGCGTCGAAGAACGTGATGAAGGCGCCCGTCGCGGCCGCGAGGCCCGTGTTCTTGGCACCCGCAGCGCCGCCGCGGCGCGACCGCGTCAGCACGCGCACGCGCGGGTCCTCGGCCGCGACGGCCCGCGCGCGCGCGCCCGTCGCGTCGTCGCTCGCGTCGTCGACGACGAGCACCTCGAACGCGAGGCCCGCCTGCGCGAGCACGCTACGCAGCGCGGCTTCGACGTACGCGCCGGCGTTGAACGCCGGCACGACGACCGTGACCTCGACGGCCGGATCCTCGGCGGCGCGCGGCGCAGCGACCGGCTGGATGGAGCGCGGCGGATCCGGCGCGCGCGGCGGCCTGGCCGCCGGAGCCGCGACGGGTCGTGGTGCCGGAGCCGCGACGGACCGTGGTACCGGTGGCGCGACGGCCGGGCGCGGCGGGCGTGCCGCAAGCAACGCATCGACCGCGTCGCACAGGCCCCCGAAGCCCTCGCAGAGCGCGACGCACGGCGTCGCACCGAGCACCTCGAGGCTCGACGCGCGCTGCATCGCATAGGCGAAAGCCACCAGGTCAGGGCGCGCCTGGCTCGGGTTGAACTGCTCGGGCGGGCAGACGACCTGCACGAGCAGCGCGCCCGCGAGGCTCGCGAGCCCGCGCGCCATCGCGACGCCGCCGTGCTGACCGACGACGACGTCGGGACACAGCCCGGGCAGCGCCGCGGGGTCGCCGTCCGGGCGCACGCCCTGGACGGTGTGGCCGCGGTGGCTGAGCGCGCGCATCAGGTCGCGCGTGAGCACCCCCGTGCCGCCGCGACCGTGGGAGTCAGAACAGACGACAACGCGAGCCATGCGCCGGTACTCTACGCGGGCCTGGCCGGTGGGTACAGCCCGCGCGTCGAGCCCCAGAGCTGCTCCGCGTAGGGCGGCTCGGGACCGCGCTGCACGAGACCCGAGTAGTGCCGCGGGATGAAGAGGTGGCTCGGATAGACGTGCAGCTCGGGGTAGCTCCGGGCGATCCGCGTCAGCAGCGCCGGACCCGTCGTGCGCCACGCGCGCGCCGCCGCGACGCCGGGGCCGATCCCGGCGATCGCGTGCATCAGCAGGCGCATCAGCGGGCAGCCCGGCACCGCGCCGAGGTAGCCGTTGGCGACCAGGCCCGGCCGCGCGCGCTCGCTCTCGAAGCAGGCCCAGCAGTCGTGGTCGAGCAGCGCGTCGTCGAGCGGCCGCAGCGCCATGGAGTCGGCGTCGATGAAGACGCCGCCGTGCCGCTCGAGGATCTCGTAGCGCAGGATGTCGGCCTTGCCGCACCACTCGCGCATCGCCGCGAAGGCGACGGCGTTGCGCAGGCCGAAGGCCGCGCACCGCGCGTCGTCCCAGAGCTCGTAGCCCCAGCCGGGATTGGCCTCGCGCCACGACTGCATCGCGACGCTCGGCGGCGGATGGGGACCGAGCCATATTTGATGGATCACGCGCGGAATCATTGACGACGATCAGTTCGAACGCCGGAAGGTGCCGTCGGGCCTCCAGGGACCGCCCGGCTTGCGCTCCGCGGTGAAGACGAGCGGGCCGTCCTCGCCGTGGCGCAGCGTGATCCGCACCGCGGCGGGCTGCGCGCGCAGCACGATCGCGGCGTGCACCAGCGCGTCCTCGAGCGTCGGGAACGACTTGTTCACGATCACGGCCTGGTTCGCCGCCCAGGCCAGCAGATAGAACAGCGGCGCGCTCACGCGGGATCCTTCTTCGCGCGGGCGAAGTTGCGTCCGACCGCCTCGCGCCGGGCGATCTCGTCGAGCTCGAGGTCGAGCGCCCGCGCGGCCGCCAGGCACGCGTCGCGCTCGGGGCCGGCGACCATCGACGTGCGGCCGAGGGCCGCGGCGAGCGTGCGCACCAGGCCGATCAGGTCGTCGGCCTCCGCGACTCGATCGACCGCCGCCCCGTGGCGGAGGTCGGCTTCTTCGAGCGCGTCGAGCAGCGTCGCGAGCGCGCCGCGCATCGGCTCCGGCACCTCGGACAGCAGCGCCTCGGCCTGGTCGAAGAGTTCCCAGATCGGCGTGACGGTGGTCTCGTGCGGCCTCGTCGTCATGGCTCCTCCTGGCGCGCCAGGCGCGTGACCTGCGGGCCGAGTTCGGCGTACCCGGGCGGCACCGTCTCGAGGCACTGCAACCCGCCGCGCAGCTCGCCCGCGATGAAGTCCGAGAGCGCCTCGAGCAGCGCGCTGTCGCCCTGCGTCGGCGACCACCACCCCATCGAGGGCTGCACGAGCATGCGCTGGCGCCGCGGCGACCACAGGCCGAGCACGGCCGGCACCCAGAGCGTGCGGTCGTCGTAGGCCGCCAGCCGAAAGGGCGGCACGGGCGCGATCGCGATGCGCCAGGTGCGCCCTCGCACCAGCCCCGTCAGAACACACGTCGTCGAGTCCATGGTCGTCTCTTCCTTCTCTCCTGGCCCTACGCGAGCGCCTCGGACGCCGCGCGCGCCGCGGCTCGCTTGGCGTCCTGTTTGGTCGCCCCGACGCCGTGTCCGGTCGCGCCCCCGGCGGAGCAGCGGCACTCGAAGAACAGGGCGAGCGGCGGACCCTTGGCCTCGATCACGAAGGAGGGCGCCGGCCGGCCGTGGGCCTGGCACCACTCGTTCAGCATCGAGATCGGATCCTTCGTCTGCTCGACGCGCGGGGCGGCCGGCGCGGACGCCTCCGACGGCGGCGGTTCGCGCGGCGGCATCACGATCCCCACGCGCGCGGCGAGCAGACCGATCGCCGCGCGCTGCTCGGCGCGCCGGCGCGAGCGATCGACGCCGCGCGCTTCGGGACCGCTAGGAACCGCCGCGCGTGCGTGGAAGACCGGCTCGTGCGGCGGTCCTACCATCTCGACCTCGAAGACCACGGACGGAAAGCCGGGCGTCACCTGCGCGGCCTGCGCGAGCACGCCCGCCGCGTCGGGCAGGCGGCGTTCGAGGTACGCGAGCCCCGCGACGAGGACCTCGCGCCAGGCCTCTTGCTGGCCGGGCGGCACCTGCGTGAGCAGGACCGTCAGGCCGATCAGCGGCAGCCGGTCGTCGGCCGCGCGGCGCGCGAAGGACTCGGCGAAGGCCGGCGAGGGCGGCGCGCCGGAGCGGACCTCGACCTTCACGACGCGCTCGAACTGCTTGGCGTTCAGCGCGTCGAGCCGGCGCGACGCGACGGCGCGCGTCGCCGCGGCCTCGGCGTGTCGCTTGCGCTGCGCCCCGTCCGCCTCGCGCGCGGCCTCGAGCGTCGCGTTGAGGTGCCCGGCCAGCTCCGCGACACCCGCCGCGTCGAGCGGCGGCGTCTCGCCGCGCAGCGCCGCGACGAGCTGGCGGTGGTTCGCGAGGTCGGCGTAGCGCCGGATCGGCGAGGTCGCGTGGGTGTAGGCCGGCAGGTTCAGGCCGTAGTGCCCGAGCGTGCTCGCGCCGTAGCGCGCGCGCTCGAGCGCGACGTGGGTCTGGGCGCGCAGCGCTTCGAGCCCCGCGATCGGCGTGGCCGAAGCGGCCGCGATCGTACGCAGCAGGTCCTCGCGGTCGATCGCGCCGTCGCGCACGACGTGGTTGCGCAGCAGCAGCGGCAGCCCGCGCGCGAGGGCCCAGCGTGCGACCGCGGCGTTGGCCGCGATCATCAGCTCCTGGACCACGACGTAGCCGATCGTGGCCTCGTGCGGCAGCAGCTGCTTGAAGTGGCCCTCCTCGGTCGTGACCCAGCCGTGGTTCAGGTCGTACAGCGCGAGCGCGCCGCGCGCGCGCCGCTGGTCGAGCAGCGCCTCGGCCAGGCCCGCGGCGCGCGCGAGCTGGGCGTGGAAGGGATGCGCCGCGTCAGCCAGGATGGCGGGCACCTCGGCGTACGACAGGCGCGCCTTGCTGCGCAGCGTGCCCAGGGCGAGGTCCTCGCCGACCAGGCGCCGCTGCGCGTCGAAGGTCAGCGTGACCGCGAGCACGGCGCGCGGCCGGCCCTCCCGCAGCGAGAGCGCGCCGTCGGCCAGGGCGCGCGGCAGCATCGGGGCGTTGCCGGCGGCGAAGTAGCGCGTCGCGACGCGCGCGCGGGCCTCGAGATCGACGGGGCTGCCGGGCGGCACGGCCGCGGAGGCGTCGGCGACCGCGACGGTCGCGCGCAGGTTCTCGCCGTCGGCCTCGACCCAGATCGCGTCGTCGAGGTCGCGCGCGTCGAGGCCGTCGATCGTCAGTCCGCGGATCTTGCTCACGACGTAGCTCCCTTCGATTCAGCGGCGAGCCGTGCACGGCCGGCGAGCCAGTCGGCGCGTTCATTCCCGACGACGCCGGTATGCCCGCGGACGTGCCGCAGGACCAGCGCGGGCCAGCGTGCGGCTTCGGCGCGCACGGCCAGTGCGAGGACTGTGAGGGCGGGGTTCGCGCGCAGCCGCCAGGTGCTGCCTGGCGCGACGGCGCCGAGTGCGAAGGCGCTGTCGCTGTGGATTGTAAGGGGCGTGGCGCGATCGCGCGTGATCGCGTGGACGAGCGCGAGTGCCCTCCCGATCGCCCTGACCTCCACGATGTTGTTACTCCCGAGCCCGATGTGCTCGCTCGCTTCGCAGACGACAACGTCGTCGCACACCACGACGACGCCGATCGCGCCGTGGCGGTCGGCTGTCGAGCCGCTGCCGTCGGTCCACGCTGCGAAGGACGTCACGGTGTCGTCCCTCCAGGGCGGCGGAAGACCGCGAAGTAGTCCGTCGTGCTCACGAGCTTCCAGCCGTGCCGGCCGAGCCCGTCGAACAGGCGCTGCGTGGCCTCCTCGCTCATCTGCGCGTGCTTCACGACGCGGTGCTCCCAGCGCTCCGGGCCGGCGAGCCGCGCGCGCAGCTCGGCGACCTCGCGCCGCAGTCCTTCGACCGTCGCGCGCAGCTGGTCGACCTCGACGCGCGGCTCGAGCGCGCGGTAGGGGATCTCGATGGCCGGCTCGTTCATCACTTCTCCCACGTCTCCTCGTCTGTCTCGGCGGACAGCAGCATGTCGACGCCGTAGCGCCAGAGCCAGGAGCTGCAGTTGACGTAGAGCCTCGGAAAGTGCCACGGGTTCTGTGGCGGGCCGAGGAAGCGAACCTCGTCGAGCGGCCGGCCAGGCATCTCGACCTCGTACACGCGCTCCACACCGCGCGCATCGAGCTTGAAGACGCGGAAGCCGAACCGACCGTCGCCGTCGAACGACGCGGCGCGCTTGAAGCGCAGCGCGCGGGCGTCGAGCACGAACTGCTTGATGGCGAGCACCGCGAGCGCCTCGGTGGCGTCGTCGACGGGGCCGGTACCAGGGTTGATGATCGCGATCACGTCTGCTCCGTGGGTTCGGGCCGCGAGGAACGTTGCGCTGTGAGTTTCACGTGCTCGTCGAGTACGAGTCGCCGCAGCGTCTCGGGCTGCGCGACAACAAGGGCCACGGCCGTTGGATCGCGCAGCAGCCGCAGCAGCACGCGCCCGCGCGCCCGGGCGTCGCAGGGCGCGCACGTCGGGTCGAGGCATGGACCCCGCTCGAGGTCCTCGCCGCACGTCATGCGAATCAGGTCCAGGATCCACGCGGGTGCGTAGGCCTCACGCACGGATTCTGGACCTTCCTCACTTGGCGTATCGCACCACTCGACTGCGACGTCGAGCATCACGAAGAGTTCGTGGAGCAGACCGGTCGAATCGACCTCGTCGGTCTCGACGGGCAGCATGTCTTGCGACTTCATCTCCTCGCGGATCGCGTTCTGTTGATCGACCGTGTCGCAATAGATCTGGCAGGCGACCTTCCGTCCCACCTCCGAGAATTCCAGGCGCGTATCGTCCTGCTTCTCGAGGATCAGCAGGCCGCGCGCGACCAGTCCCTGGAAGAGCGGGGAGTCCTCGTCGAACGGGTCGACGACGCTGAAGCCGTCGGTCTCCAGTTCGTACAAGACCTCGAGCAGCAGGCCTCGCTCGTCCTCGGAGAGGGCGCCGTCGACTGGGACCCACGCGCGCCCGGCCGGAGCCGCGCTGATCGCGTAGGACTCGCCCGTAGCGAGGACCACGAAGCGCGTGGTCCGCACCATCGCATGGGGGTTCGGCAGGTCCTCGGCGGTGCCCAGCAAGACGGTCGAGCCGTCGGGCAGGATGACCACCGGATCTTCGGTATTGCTCGCCATGGTCTACTCCGTGGGTTCGTCGTCGAGCCGCACATCGCGCGGCTGCCAGTCGTAGGGAAGGAAGCCGCCGTTCGTGATCCAGGCGTCGAGGTCGAGCAGGTTCGTGAGCAATTCGCTGACGTCCTCTGGATTGTGCGCGTCCGCGCCGGCCAGGCGCCGGCGCAGCTCGCGGATCCGGCGCAGCAGGGCGTTGGGGTCCATGGTCAGCCGTACTTCCTCGCGTCGTCGCCGAGCGCGACCCGGCCCGCGCCGGTGATCGTCCAGCCAAACGTCGACTCGACCAGCAGCCCGCGCTCGCACAGGCGCTCGGCGACGCGGATGTCGTATGAGCGTGCGCGCCACCACAGACCTCGCGGCGTCGGACCGCAGTCGATCCACATGAGCATCTCGCGCTGCTCGCGCGTCAGCGCGTACAGACGCTCGGTCGGCATGGTCTTCAAGATGCGTCGACGGCTCACCGGGCCTCCGCGGGACGCGCGATGATCCGCGTGCGATCGACCTTCCAGAACGACTGCATCCCCCAGACCTCGTGCCACGCGTCGAAGGCGCGCTGGCCCGCTTTCGCGACCGCGTCGTAGCGCGCATAGCTCTCGTCCGACCAGTACCCCGTGTAGACCGGCGGCGCGGACGACGGCCGCATCGGCGCCGGTTCGGTCGTGCCGTCGGCGCGACAGGGCACGACGTGCCACGAGTGCGGCGGGTGGACGAAGAAGTGGGTCGGCAGGTCCATCAGAGCACGACGACGCGCTGCTCGCCGTCGCCCACGAGCGGCATCAGCCGCGGATAGGCGCGATCGCCACCACCGACGAACCAGTACACGCGTCCGGCGTGCTCGACGCGGTAGGTGGTGCCGAAGGCCGTGACGTCGCTGAAGCGACGACGCACGGCTTCGTCGAAGAGCTCGCGCATCAGGAGCATCGTGCGGTTGCGGATCATGCCGCGCTCGAGGGTCGCCTCGATCCGCGCGCCGAGTTCCGGATGCTCGATCGTCGCGGGCGGATCGACCGCTGGCCCCGGAAGGATGCGCAGCGTCCAGCGGCCGCGGAACTCACCCTCGAAGGTCTTCCACCCACGCGACGTCTGCGTCGTCGCGCGTCGCGGATCGCACGCGCCGAGCTCGACGCAGGCGTCTTCGAAGGCCTGCCACGCGCGCGCCGCGCGGGCCACGGCGGCGTGGTACGCCCGCTCGAGTCGCGCGGGGTCGTCGAAGCGCGCAGAGTGCACGAGCGCGTTGCGCTCGCCGTAGAACAGCGCGTGCGGGTAGCGGCGTTCGTCCGCGGCCATCGATGGTTCGATCGTCATGGCGTCCTCGCGAACTCACCGAAGTACTTCGCCGCAGCCGCGCAGTACGCCGCATATGCTTCTTCGGGCGTCTTGAAACGACCGAGATGGATCTGGCGATGATCGTAACGGATGTTCGCGCGCCAGCGTTTCTTACGGGTGTCGTACGACACGCCTTTGAAGCCGCTCGTGTTGTCGCAGCGACGCCGCGCGTTCCGCAGGTTCTGCACCTGTGTCGCTGCGCGCAGGTTGTCGCGCTGGTTGTTAAGACCGTCGCCGTCTTTGTGGTCCACCCTGGTGCGAGATGGATAGCTGCTGACTTCGCGATGCATATAGACCGTCGTCCACACGCCATCGTCGCGACGGACATTCCGTCGCGCGTACCACGTGGATCCCGCGTACGAACGTGTCGCGTGCCACGTGAATCCGCTTAGTCGTTCGTAGTCCTTGTCGTCGAGGACGGCGACCATGCCACTAGTGAGCGAAATCGACTTCATTGCCACGGACCTTTACTTAGCAGTGCTGGTGCTGTTCTTTCCGAATGAACACGTCACGAGGCGACTGATTGCGTGGCAATGAATCGTGCGACGTGATGTTCCATCAGCGCGTGCACGAGCGCCGCGACGACCACGGCGGTCTCGCGCGGCACCCAGATCATGTGGCCCTCGCAGACGTCGTCGCGCAGCATCGCGAGCACGTCCTCTTCGTCGATGTCCCACCCGAGCGTGCCCTCGTCGGGGTCCTCGACGTGGGCCTCGTCGCGCAGCCACGACGCGACGATCCTGCCTGCCAGCGCGGCGGGCGCGAGCGGCTCGCGGATGCAGTGGCCGCAGTCGCACGATCCGGTGTCCGTGTCGTCTGCGGCGATCTTCAGTTCCAGCCATCCCATGGTGTCCTCCGCGAGGGAACACCGAACGCATGTCGCGACGCGTCCGATGTGCCCTCGCCGAGGCGCGGGCCGTTGCGAAACCGTCAGCCTGTCTTGATGCCGGCGCACAAGCGCGCGAGTCCCCGAACCACTTCATCGGGCATAGGGGGCGCGTCGTCGCGCTCCGCCATCGCGAATAGGATCTCGTAGGCGATCCATGCCTGCTGCTCGCGCGTCGTCAGCCGCGCCCATCCGTCCGGCCCCCAGGAACGGGCGGCATCTTTCTTCGCCCGGTCGTAGAGGCGCTGCGTTCGCGCTGCGTGATCCTGGTCCATGATCATCGTGTCGCTCCGTAGTACTGCTCGAGGGCCTCAGCATCGAGCGGCGCGCTGTAGCCGTCCTTGCCGATGAAGTCCGTATAGCCAGCGGCGATCCAGGCATTGACCTCGCGCGCGCTGCCCTCGCGGATCGAGCGGCGCAGCGCGGCCTCGCGACGGCCGGAGAGCGCGTGGGTCGCGCCGCTGTGGTGTCGAAGGAAGATCGTTGCCATCGCGAGAGGCAGCATCGCAACGCCCTGATCGATTGTCAAGCACACCGATCAAGATCGATGTGTCGCTCGCTGAATTGCGCCACGGGGTGACGTTCCGATCATCGGATCTCTTGACGACGCCTGACCGCACGGCCACCATGCGCATCATGGACGAAAAGCCACCGACGCCCGATCCAGTTCCGGCCACCGCTCCGTCGCGCGTGCGGCATCCGATCATCGGCGACGACATGAAGAGCTTCGTAGACCGCCTGCTGACGGCCCGCAAGTTCCGCGAACTCGGCTCGCGCGAACTCTCGACGCGCGCAGGCCTGAGCGCCGGAGCGGTCTCCGAGATCGAGAGCTTGAAGGTGCAGAGCGTGACCCTGCGAACGGCCTACAAGCTCGCTGACGCCCTCGATGTTCGCCGATCGTGGCTGCTCTGTGGTGAAGGCAGTTCTGATAAGAATCGCAAGGTTAAGTAGATAATTGATCGATCTGCTTGACACCGACGCTGGGGTGTCTATTCTTCCCTTACCGACGGCACGAGATGCCTCGGCAACAACAGGAGAGACCACCGTGAGCATGTACCACCACGACGAACGCAGCTACGCCACCGCCGCCTCCGAGACCGCCACGATGATGCGCGACAAGCTCCACGCCCGGATCGAAGAGGGCGCAGCGCCGAGCGCGGCCGCGATCGACCGCGTCTTCGCCGAGCTGCCCGAAGATAAGATCATCCGCGACGCCGGGACGACCTTCCGTGCCGCGACCGACGGCTCGCTCGAGATCATCTACGGCGGCGACGTCGTCGAGAGCCTGCACTCCAATGCCCTGGGCCAGATCGCCGAGCAGGCCGGTGTGCCGCGCAACTACCTGATCGACCTGGCGACGCGTGGCGCGTGGGGCCAGGAACTCGCGGCCGAGAGCCTGACGAAGATCTTCGCACACAGCCCCGATCGCCACCTTGCGCGCTCGGTCAGGAAGCAGACGCGTGGCTTCCTCTCGACCAAGTACAGGCGCTTGGATCCTCGTCCCCTGCTCGAGGCTTTCATTGCCTCGTGCGCCGAAGTCGGCGCACGTCCCTACCAGGCCGTCTGCACGGACACGAAGTGGATGGTCCGCGCCGTGCTGCCCGAGGTCGTCGAGCCGATCAAGGACGAGGTCCTCTTCCTGGGCGTCGTGATCCACGAGTCCGCCTACGGTCGTGGCGCGACCGAGGTCTCACCGTTCGTCGAGCGCGCGTGGTGCACCAACCTCGCCGTGACCGAGACGCAACTGCGTCGCGTCCACATCGGCGCGGCCCTCGCCGACGGCGTCTCGTGGAGCGATGAGACCGTACAGGCAGACTCCAAGCTGACGAGCCTCCAGGTCCGTGACCTGGTGCGCGGCGAACTCGGCGCGAGCACCATCAAGCGCCTCTGCGACACGGTCGTCGCGGCCAACGAGAAGAAGGTCGACCCGCGCCGCTTCGAAGAGTTCCTCAAGAAGAATCTATCGAAGGAGGAAGCTGCGGGCGTTATCGAGTCGTATCGTGGTGCCGATATCGAGCAACTCCCGCCCGGAAACACGACCTGGCGCGCGTCGAACGCAATCTCATGGTTCGCCCACTCGGTCACCGACCCGGAGCGCAAGTTCGAGCTCGCGAAGCTCGCCGGCGCCGTGATGAACAAGGCCTCCTGACGGCCCGCGCGGCACGCTCCGGGGGCCCGACGGCGGGTCCCTGGAGCGCACCGCACACCCGACCCTTGCCCGCACGGAGACGACCATGGCCACGATCGACACGACCACGGACCCGCTGACTGCCGTTCGCTTCGCCCTCGGCGGCGGGATCTTTCGCGTGCGCCTCGACGTCGGCCGCACGCAGCCCGGCGCGCGCTCCGGCAAGGTCCTCGACGACGCCGGCGAGGTCATCGGCTCCGCCTCGGACTACATCTACGGCGGACGTGGCTTCGCCGTCAGCACGCGGGCCTTCGGCGGCTTCGTCCCGCTCGCGCAGATCGAGTTCGTCAAGCGCACGCGCACTCGCAAGGTCGCGGCCTGATACGGAGGCCCGGAAAGGACCGCGTCATGGATCGCCCCGACGTCTTCATCATCGTCTCCCCTGAGACCGCCGCGATCGTCATCGATCCGTACAATTGTCTTCGCGTGCTCAAGTTCATGGCCGAAGCCGTGGATCAGGCGAACGAGACCTGCGGGCTCGGCGTGGTGCGGTTCACGCGGGGCGCCAATCGACTCGAGGCCAGCGCCGAGTGCATCGGCCTGGCCGCCGAGTGCGTCGCGCTCGCGCTGCGCAGCCACGGCCTCGTCGTCGCGGTCCACCCGGCCGACGACGTCGCGGCATGCTACCGAGTCGAGCACGTCGGCTGTTCTGCGGGCGCGCGCCTGACCCCAGAGGCCTGGAACGCGCTCCCGGTGATCACGCAGCCAGACGCCTCGACCGGCGGCTCGATGACGCTGCGGCAGTGCGCCTGCGGCAGCCACATCACGATGGCGAGCACGCGCGTCGTGCGCGACGCGAACACACCCGGAGTCCAGCGATGAACCGAGAACGACTCCAGCCCGAGAATCGCATCACGCCACGACCCGAGACGGAAGGCACGCTCTCCAAGCGGCCCGCGGCGAGCGAGGTCCTGCTCGGCACCATCTACCGCATCAACGAGCCGAACAGCGACCACCACGACACGCGATGGATCGCCGTGTCGTGCGCGGGAGTCGCGGCATGGATCCTCGTCGAGCAGCGGACTCCTATCGAGCTGAGCGTCGAAGAGCGCGCGGAACTCGTGCGCGTCCTGCTCGCCGAACAGGATCGGATCGGCGACCTGCTCGACGGTCCACTCGCGAGGCTGATCGTCGAGAGCCGCGATCTTGCCGCGCGCAACGCCACGCAGCGCCTCGTCGACGCGAAGCTCAAGATCCTCGACAGCCTGCTCGACCGGCTCGGACACAAGCCTCAGCTCGATCCGATCCAGGAGTACCTGCGCAGCCGAAAGACCACGCGATGAACGACGAGCACGCCTACGTCATTACTGCCCGCATCGAATGCCTGATCGCGCACGACCCGGACCTGGGCGTCGCGTGGGCGGCCCTTTCGCCGAGCACGCGCGAGAGGGTCCGCACGGGCATGGTCGCGCTTCTCGCCGAAGAGGATCGGACATTCGGCCTGTGGCTCGACGAAGGCACGTGGCAGTGCCGGTGTGCCGGGGCCAGCCGAATCAACCTCGCGCACGGCGCGGACTGCAAGACGTGCCAGACGTACCGGCCCAGAGAACGTCCCGCACCCACGGCACGACGATGAGCGCAGCACGCCGAATCGCCCGCCCGTCCTCCGGGTCGTACGCTACGAACCGCATCGTACCCATGTCCCACGACCTCGCCGAGCTCGGAGCCTCGCTCGTCGGCGCGCGCGTCGGCGACCGCTACGACGTCGAGGCCGTGCTCGGTGCCGGCGGCATGGGCTGCGTGCTCGCGGCGCGCCACCGCATCACCCGCCGACGCGTCGCGCTCAAGGTCGTGCCCTACGACGCCGCGACCGACGCGACCGTCGCGGCGCGCTTCGCGCTCGAGGCCCAGGCGCCGTGCGCGCTCGATCACCCGAACATCGTCGAGGTCCTCGACGCCGGGGCGGATGAGGCCCGCGGCCTGCTCTACGTCGCGCAGGAGCTGCTCGAGGGCGTGAGCCTCGAGCGCCACCTCGCTGCGCGCGGACGGCTACCCTGGCAGGAGACCCTGGCGATCGTCGTACCGGTTGCGAGCGCGCTCGCCGCGGCCCACGCGGCCGGTCTTACGCATCGAGATTTGAAGCCGGCTAATTTACATCTCGCGCTCGAGCACGGCGTCGTCGTGCCGAAGCTGCTCGACTGGGGCATCGCCCGGGCGACGTGGGCACCACACGTCACGGTCGCGGGCGCGGTCTTCGGAACGCCCGCGTACATGGCGCCCGAGCAGGCCCGCGGCGAGTCCGACGTCGGGCCGCAGGCCGACGTCTGGGCCCTGGGCGTGCTGCTGCACGAGTGCATCGCCGGTACCGTGCCGTTCGACGGGTCCAACTACAACGCCACCCTGGCGGCCGTGCTGACCGCGCCCGTGCCGCGCCTCGACGCGCTCGTTCCCGGCGTGCCGCGCGCCCTCGCCGACGTCGTCGCGCGGGCCCTCGCGCGCGACCGCGCGCGACGCTGGGCCTCGGTCGACGCGCTGCTCGCGGGGCTCGTCGCGGCCGTCGACCTGCCGGGCCTGCCGTGGATCGGGCTCGCTCCGCTCGCGACACCAGCCCTCGCTCCGCTGCCGGAGGACGTCGCGCTAACGACGCGCCTCGCCGAACTGCGCGACCACGCGACCGAGCACCTCGCGACGCCACGGCGCGTGCGCCAGGGCTGGCTCGCGGTGCTCGGCGTCACGGCCGCGATCGTCGGCCTCGGCATCGGGCACGTGCTGCCGACCGAACCGCAGCCGGTACGGGCCGTCGCGTCGCAGGTCCGTCCGGTCCGCGCGGTCGTCCTGGCGGTACGCACGCCCGTTCGGGCACCGGATCCCACGCCAGTCGCACCGCCAGCACCGATCCCGCCGGCACCGCACGCCGCACGACCGCCCCACACGCTCGCGCCCAGCGCGCCGCGCGTCCTAGCCGCGCGCGCCACGTCGCACGACGACGCCGGGCACCGCGAGCTGATCGACCCGTGGACCGCGCACGTCGCCCCGGTGAACCACAACGGCGCACCCCTCCTGGAGCCCTGAGATGCGTCCTCGCACGCTTTGCGTCCTGGCCCTCGGCGCGGTCCTGCTCGCGCCGGTCGCGGTGCACGCCCAGGACGCGCCCGACGCGCTGCTGCGCGAGGCCTACGCGCTGCGCCGCGCGGGCGACGACGCCGCCGCGCGGCCGCTGCTCGAGCGCGCCGTCGCGGCCGGGGGCGGTCCGCGCGCCGAGGCGCAGCTGGGCCTGTGCGCCGAGGCCCTGGGCACCTGGCCCGAGGCCGAGCGCCACCTGCGCGCCGCGCTCGCGGCGCCCGAGGATCCGTGGATCGCGCGCAACCTGGCCGCGCTCGAGGGCGCGTACACGCTCGTGCTCGCCCACCTGCCGCGCGAGCGGACCGCGCTGCGCGTGGTGCGGATCGCGCCACACGCGCCGTCCGCGCCGTCCGCGGGCCCGTCGCACGTCGTGCCGATCGCGGTCATGGCCGGCGGCGGCGCGTTGGTCGTCGGCGGCCTGGTGGCCTGGGGCGCGCGCGAGCTCGTCGTCGACGGCTTCAACGCGCGCGGCTGCCGCATCGGCGACCCGCAGTTGCCCGCGGACTGCAACGTCGCGGGCGCGCAGACCGGCCGCGACGTCGCGACGACGCTCGCGGCGACGGGTCTGGTCGCGGGCGCGGGCCTCGCGGCCGTCGGCGTCGTGCTCGTCGTGACGGGCCACGCCCCGGGCGCGCCGCGCGGCGGTTTCGCGTGTGGTCCGGGACCCGGAACAATCGGCGCGAGCTGCGCGGTGAGGTTCTGATGAATACCCGACGCATCTTCCTGGCGGTGGCCCTCGCGGGCCTCGGCGGCTGCAGCGATCTCGCGGTATACCAGGGTGTCGACAGCGCGCCGGAGGCCGCGCCTGACGTCGCGCATGCCGACGACGGAGCCGAGACGTCTTTGGTGGTCGACGTGGTCGACGTAGTTGCCTCTGACGTCGCCGATGTCACGCCGGTTGTCGATGTGGCCGTCGATGCGCCCGTTGACGTTCCGACGGTCGACGACAGCGGCTACTGCACCGCCATGGGTGTGTCGTGCGGATTCGGCGCGACCTGCCCGACGACGGCACGCGGGCAGGCCTGCTGCGGCACCAGCGACTCGCCTACTTGCGACGAGACCCACTGTCCGTCGACGGGTGGTCCCTACCCGTACTTCTGCGCGCCCGAGGTCGGTCCGAGCGCGTGCTGCTGGATACCGTAAGACGGATCATCCTCCGAGCGCAGGCAGTGCCGCCAGCAACTCGGCCGACGAGCCGCGGTAGACCGAGCGGTCCATGCGCGGAAAGCCGGTCACGAGCTTTGGCAGATCCGTCGCGCTGTAGATGCCGTCGGTGTACTGCCAGATCGTCCAGGTCTTGCCTGCCGCTTTGAACGCGGGCGGCACGGGCGGTCCGCCGTGCGCGAGGGACGAGCCGTACTCCGCGGGCCACAACGGGCAGTTCACGAGCACGCTCTTCGGATTCGTGATCTGGTGGTGGAACGACGGATCGCCGTAGAGCAGCGGCCAGAAGCCGACCTTGTCGTGGACGCGCTGCACGAACGCCTCGGCCTGCGGCACCGACGCGGTCTCGCCGGGCTTGGGGTTGCGTTCGAAGTCGCTCGCGAGCGGCATCGTCTTCGGGTCGAGCCCCGACGCGGCGATCTGCGCGAGGAACCACTCGGTCTCGAGCTCGCCGGCCTCGGTGTTCGACATGAAGTGGTAGGCGCCCAGCTTCACGTTGCACTGCCGGCAGGCGTCGACCCAGCGCTTCCACGTCGGGTCGACATAGTCACGCCCCTGCGTGATTTTAGCGATCACCAGCACGATCCCGTCGGCCGCGACGGCCTGCGCAAGCGAGGCGCCGAGGTCGGGATGATCGTCGGCATCCCAGTGCGCGCAGTCGAGGATCCCGGTACAGATATCGGCGCTCATCGTGTCCACGCTTCGCGGTTGGTAGTCATGACCCTGAGCCTACCACCGGCCCCTCGCCGGGCTCGCCCGCCGGCAGCGTCGCGACGACGGCCGTCAGTGCGCGCCGCGCCGCGACGAAGGCGTCGACGGCCGGCATCACGTCCGGGTCGGTGACGCGGCTGCGGGCCGCCACGAGCAGCCGCTCCGACGCGGCCTCGTAGGCCGCGAGCGCGGCGCGCACGCGCGCCTGGTCGGCGTCGTCGCGCGCGGGGTCGTCGGTGGCGAGCGCGGCGGCCGCGTAGAGCCCGACGTCGACGCCGCCCACGCGCTCAGGCCGCAGACGGCGGGGGCGCGGCGCCGTACTTCATGCGCTGCAGCGCCATCGTCACGGCCGTGCGCGAGGGCTCGGGCAGGATGTCCACGACGTTCTCGTCGGCCAGGACCTCGAGCGGATCCTGGCCGGCGGCCGCGCCGGCGATGAGCTTCTCCATGAGGGGCTCGAGGTCCGCGGCGAGCGCGCCGACGAGCGCGACGAGAAACTGTTCAATGGGCGTCATGCGACGATCGGCCTTTCGCTGTGATGCGCAACGGGTGCGCGGTTGCTAGACGAACGCTCCAACCTGGACCGCCTTCAACGCGCGGTAGATAGCCACCGCGCCGATCGTGATGCCCGCAGCAAGCACGCCGCCCACGATCCAGGGCCATGACAGCGACGCGTCCGCGCGCACCGCGATCAGGGCCTGTTTCGCGGGGCTGACGCGACGGCGCCTCGAGGCATAGCGCGCACGGCTCACCGGATGTCTTGCGGCGACGCGGCAACGGCGCCATCGGTGCACGCCGTCGTGAGGTCGGTCACGATCGAAGCCAGGGTCTGCCCGTCGGCCAGCAGCAAGGGATCAGAGGCCACGCCGAGCGTCGCGAGGTCGGCGACGACGAGGTCGAGGTCGGTCACCAGGTCGTGCACGGCCAGACCGGCCCGGCAGCGCAGGTCAGCAACTCCTAGCGCGACGGCCTGGCGCACGAGCGTCTCGGCCAGCACGAGCGCCGCGCGCGTCGTCGAGAGGTCGCGCACGAACACCACGTACGTGGCGTCGAGCGGCGCCGTCGCGACGATGTAGGCCGCGCCGCGCAGCGGTCCGCCGTCGACGCCGCCGTCGGCCGCCAGGGCATCGGTGCGCGCGCGGTAGTAGGCCTCGGCACCGTCGTCGGCCAGGGCCACGCCGTGGGCCGTGGTGTGGATCGTCGCGAGGGCCGCGACGTCCCACGTCACGGGACGCTGGGCGCCGCTGCAGGACGCGAGGGACACGAGCAGGAGCAGGAGGATCGTCTTCACGTGACCATCCCCGGCACGGTGCCGCCCGGGAAGGGAAACGGTTGCGGCATCGTGGACAACACCGCGCTGGTGCCGGGTAGCACGCCGGTCAGCAGCGGGTTCACGACGGGTGAGACCTGGCCAGGCAGCAGCGTGCCGACGCCCGGCGCGTAGTAGCGCGCCGAGATCGGGTCGACGGCACCGGCCGCGCCGCGGCTCTGCGCGACGAGGTACGCGATGCCGTATCCGGCGGCGAGGCCGCCGAGACCAGCGAGGACAGCCACGAGCGTGGGATTCATGGCTCGGAGCCTACCCCACCGACGGCCACCCGGCTACGGACGTCAGCCCGCGATCTGCTTCACAACAGCAGGCGCCTGCGGCTGCTGCACGGCGATCACCGGGTCGGGTGAGAAGCCCACGGGCAGACCGCCGACGTTGAGCACCATGATCGAGGTGCCGGGCAGCAGCGTCGCGTACGTCGGGTTGAGCAGCGAGACCGCGCCGGGCTCGCCACGACCGCGCGCGAGCCAGTACGCGAATACATACCCGATCAGGGCGCCGCCGGCGATCTTCAGGAACGTGTTCATGCGACGATCCTATCGAACGTTGCGGCCGCGCGCTACGCCCCTGGCGGCGGAACCGGTGGCGCGGTCGACGGCGCCGGCACGAGCGTCGCGGGCGTGCCGCCGAAGATGATCGCGCGCAGCAGGAACGGCAGTTGTAGCGTGCCCATCGCGTCCGCGTGCACCAGCACCGTGATCCGGCTCGCGAGCACGAGCAGGCCGCCGAACCACTTCGTCGTCTGGTAGCGCTTCGGGGTCACGGCCACGACGACGTTGATCGCGGCGTAGGTGATCAGCAGGTCGTCCCACGGGTGCGCGGCGAGCCACGCACCGATCGCGCGAAGGGTCTCCATCCCGCGATCCTACCACGACCTCAGCGCAGCGCCCTGAACCGGGCGGTCACGCCCGGCGGAGGTGTGGGCGATGGCTCGGTCGGCACGCCGCGGTGCGGACCGGTCACGGCGCGCATCTTGGAGCGCGAGCCGCGCGTGTCGCGCGCGAGGCCCTCGGCCTCGTCGACGAGCGCGTCGTTGGCGCGGTTCAGCCGTTCGACGCCGCCGGCCAGGCGGCTGCGCAACTGCTTGATCTCGGCGGCGACGGGATCCTCTTGGGGGTCGGACGACTCGGGCGTGGGCATGGTCGTGGTTCCTTCGCGTGCGTGGGGTGGCGACGCTACCGTCCGCTCGTGCGCTCGAGCGCGTCGAGCAACGCGGCGTTGTGTTCCTTGATGGTCACGCGGACCTCGGCGAGCGCTTCCTTGGTCGCGAGGCTGGCGTTGACGCTGCCGTTGACGGCCGTCACGCTCGTGCGCGTCAGCTCGAGCAATTGCTGTTGGCTGGCGCGCTGGTCCTCGAGGCGCGCGGTCTGCTGCGCGCTCAGGTCCGCGAGGTGGTGCGCGTGCGTCGCCGCGAGCTCGGTCGCGTGGTCCTTGACCTCGGCCACGCTGGCCTTGCGCTCGGCCTCGAGCGATCGGTACAGGAAGTACACGACGGCACCCATCACGACGAGCAATGCACCGAGCAGGCCCTGCTTGAGCACCTCGGCGGTCGCCTGGGTCATGGGCCCATACTACTCGGCCTCGACCTCGGGTGCGAGCGACAGGTGCAGTTCGCTACAGAGCTTGGTGAGTTCGGCGGACGTGATCGCGAGGCCCGCGCTCGTGAGCTCGGCGTGCAACTCGGCGAGCGTCGCGAGCGGCGGCTCGAGCTCGGCGCGCGGGTCGCGCACCATCGTCGTGTAGTGCCGGTGGGCGATGGTCGTGGCCGCGCGAAAGACCTGCGCGGCCTCGAGCCGACCGCGTGCCTGACCTTCATTATACAGGTCCAACCCGGCGTGCAACAGGGCGCCGCGCACGACCTCACGCGCGTCGTCAAAGAAGCGATCGACGTGGTCCTTGATGCCGTTGCGCCACTGTACGAAGAGGCGGTCGACCAGGCCCTTCACGCCGTCGCGCAGGCCGTCGAGGATGCGGTCCTGGGCCTCCTCGATCTTGTGCGAGTCGGCGCCGGCGCGGATGAACGTACGGGTCGAGGGGCGGTGCGGCGGAGGACGGGTGGGGCGAGTGGAGCGGTCGTCGGGCATGGTGCAAGCATGCTCCTGTCGGGTGCAGAACCCCAATCACTGACCGGGCGCGGCTGCGCCCGGCCATGATGGGGATTGCGCTCAGTACGCGCGGCGGCGCGATGCGCTGCGACGCTTGCGCGGCTTCGCGCGGCCCGATGGCAGGGCGCGCTCGTGGTAGCGGCCGTCCATGTCCCATGGGTTGGCGTTCGCGCGGCGCATGCCGACGCCGGCCTCGCCGTAGAACGGACCGACGTTGGCGCCGGCGCCCAGGGCGCGGTGCGACGATCCCGGGTTCAGGAACCGGCCGTGCGAGTCGCGCTTGCGGCGCGACGTCGAGGTCTTGCGACGCTTCGCCGGACGACGCTTTGCCGCGTGACCCTCCGGCAGGAAGTGACCGCGCGCATCACGCGGACGGTTCGCGGCCGAGCGGCGCGCGCTCGACGGGTTCTTGAACGTGCCATTGTTGCGACGGCCGCGGTGGCTCGCGACGCCGCGCGCAAACTCGCTGCGCTTCTTCGCGTAGCGGCGGTTGGGCAGCTCGTCGAAGCGACCCGCGTCGTCGTGCCAGTAGCCGTTCCCGTCGAACGGGTTGGCGTGCGCCGCGCGGCGCGTCGTCATGGGAAGCAGACGCCCACGGCTGTCGCGCGGACGGTCCGCGAGCGAGGAGCCGCGACGACGCGCGTGGCCGCGCGCCGGTGCCTTGCGGCCGGTCGCGGCGAACTGGCCGTTGTTCTTGTGGCGACGCCCCGCGCGGTCCGTGAACGGATTCGCGTAGGCCGAGGCCCGCGGGCTCGCACGCCGCGTCGTCGTCTTGAGCAGACGCCCGCGGCTGTCGCGCGGACGATCCGCGAGCGAGGAGTGGCCACGCGCGCGACCACGACCCGACATGAACTTGCCGTTGTCGCGGTGGCGACGCCCGGCGCGGTCCGTGAACGGGTTCGCGTAGGCGGTGCCGCGCGGCGGGTTCAAGAAGCGGCCACGCGAGTCGCGCTTGCGGCCCGTCGCGGCGGCGCGACGCTTGCGGCTGCGCGCCGGTGCGGCGTGACCGGTCGAAGCGAACTGGCCGTTGTTCTTGTGCCGACGGCCCGCGCGGTCCGTGAACGGATTCGCGTAGGCGCGACGCGCGGGAGCGCGACGCACTGGCGCGCGGCGCGCCGGCGCGCGGCGACGCGTGCCCGACGGGTTCAGGTAGCGCCCGAACTTGTCGCGGCGGCGCGTGCCCGAGGCCGCGCGCTTGCGCTTGCGCTTCGGACCGGCGCGCCGCGTCGAGGCGAACTGCCCGTTGTTCTTGTGGCGG
>Ga0208589_1000216_pt1 | contig 28303 bp, 33 predicted proteins | sample NGESurshal092012_2_FD_184486 | JGI IMG/M metagenome (GOLD analysis project Ga0208589, IMG submission 184486) | Arctic peat soil microbial communities from Barrow, Alaska - NGEE Surface sample F53-2 shallow-092012 (SPAdes) | ecosystem: Environmental > Terrestrial > Soil > Wetlands > Peat ...
ACATCCGCACCGCGCATGAAAAACTCCGTTCTTGATAGCGTCCCGCAAGGCTAGCAAGAACGCGCGCTGATGCGGGAGAATTTCAACAGCCTGCTAGAGTTCTATTCTGATTCGCTAGCTCGACTTGAGGGATTGAAGGGGGAGATCGCAAAGACGGAGGCGCACAAGACGCGCCGTCTGTTGCACAATCTTATTTCCTTGAATGCGCATGCTCTTCAAGAGCTATATTCGGTCGTCCCGCAAGATGAGCTTGGAGGGCTCGTGGGAATCAAATCCCAACGGGAGGCCGTAAATAGAATTTTGCGTCAGAACGCGGATGCGTGCGCGACTCTTTTTGTTAAGGCGTTAAAAATGCTGCAGCAGTAAAGACTGAACTTGCCGTCTTCCAGAAACTGTACGATCCGTCGCCGACGCTCAAGTTTGGACCCCACGAAATCCATCGTGTTTTGCTGAATGTAGCAAATTATTTTTTTCAAGACTTTGCAGATAAACAAGTCCGTATTGCCATCGCCGGTAGTGAAATTCGGCTTAGCTTAGATTACGAGTCGATGCAGGTTGCGCTCTATCACTTGCTTGATAATGCCGCAAAGTACGCCTTGTTTGGTTCGGGGCTGCGTATCTCGTTCTCCGATGAAGAAGGCTTCCGAATATATTTCGAGATGACCAGCCTGTTTGTTCCAGAGGAGGAGCGAACGCGGATATTCAACGATGGTTTTTCTGGATCGCAGGCTAAGGCCGTTTCAAAGGGCGGCCAAGGACTAGGCATGGGAGTCGTTACAGATCTACTTAAGATGAATGGTGCGAGGTTAGACGTTGTTTGGGGTGATCCGCTCTCGTTAGCAGTGGGTATGTCAGCAGCTTCGCCTCGGTATGCCTCCAACAAACTGATCATACAATTTGGTCCGGATTCGATATTGCCGAATCGAAGGCGATGACCAACGCCCGGGTTGGAGAAAAGGTGCCAGGGACATTTTTCGCAATGCCGCCCCACTGCGCTTCCCATCGACTGCTACCCTCCAACCATGATCAGAGCATGCAACGCCACGACGGCTCGCCGCCTCGGCGTGGCCCTAGCTGTCGGCCTGCTGGCCCTGAGCGGATGCGCCACCGCGCCGCCCCGCAACAGCCAGAGCATCTGCCAGGTCTTCGACCAGTACCCAGACTGGTACCGCGATGCCCGCGCGGCGCAGAAGCGTTGGGGTACTCCGGTCAATGTGCTGATGGCGTTCGTGCAGCGGGAATCCGATTTCCGCGAAAAGGCTCGCCCGGGTCGGCCGCACTTCTTGTTCATTCCGCTGCCGCGCCGGTCCAGCGCCTATGGCTACGCGCAGGCTCAAGATCCGGTATGGCAGGAGTATCGGAAGGCGAACGGCCGCTGGTTCAAGAGCCGCAAGAACATGGACAACTCGCTCGATTTCCTTGGCTGGTACACCGACCGCATCCATCGCGAGCTGGGCATCTCCAAGTGGGACCCATGGCACCTGTACCTGGCCTACCACGAAGGCATCGGCGGCTATCGTAGCGGCCAGTGGCAGCACGACCGCCACTTGCTGCAGACCGCCGATGCCGTCGACAACCTCGCTCGCGAGTACGGCGCCCAGCTGCAACGCTGCAGGTAGCGAAAACATGAATCAGAGTGAACTTTTCTGTGGTGGGGATACCTCAGGGTCAGAGCCTCTTGCCGCGGCTAATCGGGACGGAGGAAGTTGTGAAGTGGCGGTTTCTGATCCGCCTTTTGGCCCGGACGTATACTGAACCTGGTTCCGTTCCGGGAGACCAGCCATGAAATCTTCTCCGCTGTCCCGCCTACTCTACGTCGCCTGCCTGGCCCTCGCTTCGGTCATGACATGGGCGGCGACACCGCCGCCGGACAACGTCAACGTGCATTACAAGGATCCCCAGCACTTCACCGAAGCGAAGCGCGATGTCGGGATACACATGATCGACGCCGACGCGTATCTGAAACCACTCAAGGACTACATCGCCCAGCGTGCCTCGCGCATCCTGGCGCCAGGCCAGCGGCTGGACATCAAGGTGACCGATGTGGCCCGTGCCGGCGAATACGAGCCCTGGCGCGGACCCCGTTTCAACGACGTGCGCATCATCAAGGACATGTATCCGCCGCGCATCGACCTCGACTTCACCCTGTACGGTGCCGATGGCAAGGTGCTGCGCGAGGGCAGCCGCAAGCTGCGAGACCCCGCCTTTCTCAGCCACAATATGGCAACCGATCAGGATTCGTTGCGTTACGAGAAATCGCTGATCGATCTCTGGCTGCGCAAGGGTGCCGGGAAGCTCTGAGGATCGGAAGCGGAATAGAGGCAGTGTCACACCTCGGCGCGTTCGCTTATCCTCACATGTTTCAGCAAACCGGACACCTCGACATGAATACGCATCGCCCATGCTTCACCGCCGCGCTGATCGTTGCCGCCGGCCTTTCCTCCGCTCTCGTGTCTCCCGCGCGGGCTGCCGATCCTCTTCTCGGTGGCAATGCCGTGCCGGGCGTGTGCATGCTTTCGCGCGAGGCAGTTTTCGCGCAGGCCAAGATCGGCCAGGCGGCGAGCCAGCGACTGAGCCAGTTGGCGGCTCAGGCCCGGTCGCAACTGGACGCCCAAGGCAAGCCATTGCAGGCAGAAGTGCAGAGTTTCCGGCAGAAGGCCGCGTCGTTGAGCGAGACGCAGCGCAATCAGCAGGGTGAGGCTCTGCAGATGCGGTCGCAGGCGTTCCAGGAGCAGGCGGACGAGCTCAATCAGCGTATCCAGCTGACCCGTGCCAAGGCCATGCAGACCATTGGCCAGGATGCGCAACCGATCGCCGCCGACGCCTACAAGAGCCATCACTGCGGACTGCTGCTGAACCGTGATGCGGTGCTGGGTGGCAACATGGACAACGACCTCACGGGTGCAGTGATCCAGGGCCTGGATCGCAAGGTCAGCACGATCGATTTCAACCTGGAGCCGCTGCCGAGCAAGACCACCAGCAAGCCGTGATGTAGACGTGGGCAGGCGACACGGCGTCAGGATCGCTTCCTGACATGCCACTGTTTGACTTGCTCGCTCCCACGCCAACAGGAGGCGCACCATGGACCCCGACTTCTGGCACCAGCGCTGGCGCGAAGGCCGCATCGGTTTCCACCAGGACAGGCCGACGCCGCTGCTGCTCGAGCACTGGCCGGCGCTGGAGCTGACGGTCGGCAGCCAGGTGTTCGTGCCGCTGGCCGGCAAGTCGCTGGATCTCGTCTGGTTGGCAGCGCAGGGTTATCGCGTGCTGGGGGTGGAACTGTCGCCGTTGGCGGTCGCGCAGTTCTTTGACGAACACGGACTGACGCCGCAGGTGCACGACTCGCGCTACGGCCGCCACTACCGGGCCGGCGAGATCGAACTGATCAGCGGCGATGTCTTCGGCCTCGACGCCGACGTGCTGGCCGACTGCGCGGCGGTATACGACCGCGCCGCGCTGATCGCGCTGCCGCCGTCGCTGCGTCGTCACTACGTGCACGAGCTGCATGCACTGCTGCCGGCCGGTTGCCATGGCCTGCTGATCACGCTGGAATATCCGCTACACGAAAAGCAGGGGCCGCCGTTTGCCGTGGCGGAAGCCGAGGTGCGCGAGCTGTATGGCCGCGACTGGCACGTGGCGACCCTGGCGCGCCGCGACATCCTCGCGCAGCAGCCGGGCTTCGTCGCCGAAGGGGTGAGCGCGCTGGAGACGGTGGTGTATCGGCTGTCGAAGAGGCAAGCGAGCCGGTAACAGGGTCAGCTTCACTTATCATGGGTCCATGGCGCGGGAAGCAACGATGATCGAAGGCTCATGCCACTGTGGTGCGGTGCACTGGCAGTTCGACGGCCAGCCCGACGGGGCCACGGCTTGCAACTGCACGGTCTGCCGCCGCTACGGCGTGCTCTGGGCCTACGGCTACGTGGACGAAGGCATTCGCGTCGCGGGGCATACGCAGGCCTATGTCCGTGGCAAAGCGATCGAGTTCCACTTCTGCCCGGTCTGCGGCTGCGTCGTGTGCTGGCGCGGCCTTGAGACGGACGCGGCGGGGCGTCGCCGCACCGCCGTCAACCTGCGTCTGGCCGAGCCCGCAGCCGTGGCGCAGATTCCCATCGACCATCTCGATGGACTGGACACATTCAACGACCTGCCGCGCGACGGCCGGTGTGTCGCTGACTACTGGTTCTGATGCGCATCCGAGCGAACTGCAACGTGGGCGATCGGCTTGGTGTGCAGCATGGATGAGCGCAAAGGTGTTTCCAGCTGGATGGCCATGGCATCCATCACGCTGATTACCTTGCTCGCGCTGGCGGCCCTTTATACGCCCCGCTTCAGGCATCCCACGCCAGAGCCCAAAGTTGCCCCGACGACGCATCCGATGATGCCCACCGTCAGTCTGTGGCTGAGCACGGAGGATCGCCGACTGCGTCTGGCGCAGCAGCCCGACATCGAGATGAGCGCGCGCGATTCGGCGCCCGCCGATGTGGTCATCGACATCGACAGGAAATATCAATCCATGGTCGGCTTCGGGGCGGCGCTGACGGACTCGTCGGCGTGGTTGCTGCAGAACAAGCTGAATGGGCTGCAGCGCCGTGCGCTCTTGCTCGAAATGTTTGGCCCACCACCCAACCTCAATCTGAACATGCTGCGCCTGACCATCGGCGCCTCGGATTTCTCGCTGCAGCAGTACACCCTGGATGATCTTCCCTTCGGCCAGGTCGACCCACCATTGCTGCATTTCAATGTCGCCGCCAATTTGCTTGACGTGATACCGACCGTACGCGAGATCATGTCCGTCAATCCACAGTTGCGCATCGTCGCAACGCCATGGAGCGCACCGGCGTGGATGAAGGACAGCGAAAACCTGATTGGCGGGGCGTTGCTGCCGCAGTACGAAAGCACGTACGCGGACTATCTCGTCAAGTACCTCGACACCTACCGCGGGTACGGCATCCCCATCTTCGCCTTGACCGTGCAGAATGAGCCGGGCTTCATACCGCTGACCTACCCGAGCACGGATATGCCTGCGGCCACACGGGCGCGCATCATCGCGCAGTATCTCGGTCCGGCGCTGGCAAGCCGCACGCCGAAAACACGCATTCTTGGTTGGGATCACAATTGGGACGAGCCGGAGCAACCCTTGAGCGTGTTGGCCGACCCCGATGCGGCGCGCTATATCGATGGCATTGCCTGGCATTGCTACAGCGGCAGCCCGTATGCGCAGAGCAAGGTGCATCGTGCGTATCCCAAAAAGGACACCTACATCACCGAGTGCTCCGGGGGTGACTGGGCGTCCAGCATAAACGGCGAGTTGCTCTGGTTTACGCGCGACCTGCTGCTCGCCGGGATCAGGCAATGGGCGCGCGGTGTCGTGTACTGGAACCTGGCACTCGACGAGCACCATGGTCCGCATCTCGGTGGGTGTGCCGCCTGCAAGGGCGTGGTCACGATTGACTCACGCACGGGCGAGGTGAGTCGCAACGATGAGTACTACGCGTTCGCCCACTTCAGTCGATTCGTCCTGCCCGGTGCCTTCCGGGTGGGATCCACCGAGACAGACAAGGGCCTCGACAATGTGGCATTCCAGAATGTTTCTGACGGATCGATCGTGCTGGTGATGGTGAACAGCAATACGAGTGCGCGCCGCGTCTCCGTGGCGCAGGGCCAGACCGGTTTCCAATATACGTTGCCACCGCAGAGCGTGGCGACGTTCGTATGGAACCCGGATCGGGCAAACGCGTGGATACGACGAGTTTTTCGCTGGCTGAAAAGCACCCGCTGACGAGCGAGGCGATCGGTGAGCGCAAAGTGATGGAGCGATGCTGTGTTCCGACAGACGCCTTTTCTCCAGCGAGAGGATCGCATGATGTGCTCAACCTCCCATTTGCTTCGAAACGTCGTTGCCACGGCGATGCTCTTGGCAATCAGCGTCGCGCTTCCACTTTGCGCACAGACGGCACCCGCCACGCAGGGTGCGAAGGTCGTGGTGATCAGCCTGGACGCCTTCGCTGCGGTCAGCCTGCATGAGCCGGAGCTGCCCGCGCCAACGCTGCATGCGTTGATGCAGCGCGGCGCCTATGCGGATGCCATGCAGCCGATCAACCCCACCATCACCTGGCCAAACCATACCGCCATGGTCACCGGCGTCGACGCGAGCCTGCATCACGTGCTGGTCAACGGACTCATCGTCAACCAGCGCACCGCCACGCCACCCAGGATCGAGATGTGGGTGCCGAAGTCGCGGCTGGTCGCCGTCCCCACCGTCTACGATGCCGCGCACCAGGCGGGTCTCACCACGGCGCAGGTGGACTGGGTTGCCATCGAAGACACACCGAGCATCGACTGGCAATTCGCCGAGCGCCCCGACCCCGACGGTGCCATCGAGCAGGATCTCGTGCGGCAGGGCGTCATCACGCATGACCAGCTCATGCATTTTGGCGAGCCATCCCAGGCGTGGCGCGATCGCATGTATACCCGCGCGGCGATCGACATCATCCGGAAGCATCACCCCGACCTGCTGTTGCTGCATCTGCTGGCGCTCGACAGCATCGAGCACGCGACGGGTTTCGGCAACGACGCGGGGCGCAATACCATCGCCTTCCTCGATGATCGCGTAAAGGACGTCATCGACGCGGTGCGCGCCGCCGGCGACTTCGACCGCACGACCTTCATCATCGTCTCCGACCATGGTCAACAGAGTGTTCACCAGCTATTGCATCCCAATGTCCTGCTCAGGCAGGCCGGCCTGCAGAAAGCCTCGGCGAGCCACGCCAGCTACTGCATCGTCGACGGGGGTTTCGCCCTGGTCTTCCAGCAGCACGTCACGGATGCTTCGACAAAAGCATTGAAATCGCTCTTCGCGGGCAAGCCCGGCATCCGCTCGGTGCTGACTCCCGCAGAGGCGGCGAAAGACGGCTGGCCGACACCGGCACAGAGTGATCAAGCACCCGATCTGCTGCTCTACGCCACAGACGGCTACGCCTTCCGTCAGGGCGACACCGGAGACTATGTGACACCGACCAGGGAAGTCGGCGATCACGGCTATCCCAATACGGATCCCCTCATGCAGGGCATCTTCATTGCGGCGGGTTTCGGTATACGGCCGGAGGGTGAAATCCCGGTCTTTCCCAATGTCGACATTGCACCGACGATCGCGCAGCTCCTGCACATTTCTCTCGGCACGATCCAGGGCAAGCCGCTGACGGACATTCTGGAATCGCCTGGCCGCGTGGCCGAATAGGGTCCGTCGCCAGTGCAGCCGAGGGCCTCAGCAAAACAGGGATCAGGTTGAGCTGACCCCCGGCTTCGAAATCGCCACCGGACCGAGGCTGATCAAACGCCCGGCCGTTGGTGGCATGGCCTCGCTGCTGCTATGCGTTCGCCTTGAGAATCTTCTCGATGTCTTCCAGGGTCGAGTTGGTCAGCGTCTTGGTCAACTCGCCGGTGATGCGTTTGCTCGTCTCGGCGTGCAATTGGGGGCGGATCTCGCCCATCGTCTTCGGGTCGGCGACAAGAAACAGATGCTCGAACTCCTGCTTCAACGCGGCAGTATTCAGTCGATGGACCAGTTGCTTGGCGAAGGTGGCTTCATCGGTCTGTTCCGGGCTTGCTTCAGGCGGGCGGTGACCTGATGGCCCCTGACCCTGCTCGTCAACCACATCCGGCTTGATGAAATCGTCCTGCTTCAACTGCAGTGCGTCCTGCTTGCCGAGGTTATGGAACAAACGGGCCTGCGTGCCATCGGCAACGACGACCCAGGTGCCGGTAGGAATCTTGTGCATCCGTCTCTCCTTCAATCCATCGTGACGCAGCAAAGTGTTGCGCCAGCCCACTGACCCTAACCGTCCCGGCGTGATGGCCTGATAACGGCGTCAGTCAGTCGAAGGAGATCGAGGCAATAAAGCCCATCGCTGCAAGGGACGCGCTTTGAGCAGGGCCTGCGTGGCATGGCGCCGCCTCAGACCAGTGCTAAAGTGCCTCGCCTTCCCTTGATGCCACGGCAGAGCGAGCGACCTGATGACGACCCATGCACCCTATCCGATCGGCATGCCCGGACGTCCCTGGGGCGCGGCAGAAGTATCGGCGTGGCTGTCACGACAGACCCGCCAGCGCAGCTACGCAGCGAATGTGCTGAGTGTGATCGAGACGTTGCGCTCACGCTTCGACGTGTCGGAGTACGGCCGGCTGGATGTCGCGCCCGACAGCTACCCGCTGCTGGCGATCAGGAGCCGTGATTGGCGCGACGAACTTCCCATCGCGCTGGTGACGGGCGGTGTGCATGGCTATGAAACCAGTGGCGTGCATGGGGCGCTGCAATTCGTCGAGCAGCATGCGTCGAGCTATGCAGGCCGGGTCAATCTCATCGTCGCGCCGTGCGTCAGCCCCTGGGCGTACGAGCGGATTCATCGCTGGAACGCGCATGCGCTCGACCCGAATCGATCGTTCCGCGACGACAGCCCGGCGCAGGAGTCGGCGGCGCTCATGCGTCTGGTCGCACCGTTCCGCGATCGCGTGCTGGTGCATGTCGATCTGCATGAAACCACCGATACCGACGAGTCCGAGTTTCGCCCGGCGCTGGCGGCCCGCGATGGCGTGGCTTCCGAACCGGGTGAAGTCCCCGACGGCTTCTATCTGGTCGACGACAGCGCGCATCCGCAACCGGCGTTTCAGCAGGCGGTGATCGCGGCAGTGGCGAAAGTCACCCACATCGCTCCGGCCGATCGCCACGGCGAGATTATCGGCTCGCCCATGGTCGCGCCGGGTGTCATCGAGTACCCACTCGCACAGCTCGGCCTGTGCGCAGGCATCACCGATGCACCCTACACGACGACCACCGAGGTCTATCCCGACAGCCCGCGGGCCAATGCCGAGCAATGCAACGCCGCGCAGGTGGCGGCGGTGTGCGCGGCGATCGATTTCGCGTTGGAGCACCCTGCAAGGGCTTCAGCCGGGCGCTCTTGAAGCAGGGATCAAGGTGGCCCCTGCCTTGACTCCCGGATGAGACCTTGGCGTTACCCGGCTTGCGCGTGGACGCCGTCGGCAGAGCCGAGTCCTGTATCGCTGGAAGCCAGTCCTGACAGCACGATGTCATGCACTTGCGCCGCCAACACCTTGCGATCGGCACTGGGCGGGATCGCGATCGGCGGATGGAATGTCACCCGCACGACCGCGCCGGACAGGCGCAGGAATCGCTTGACGTGTGCACCGGCCTGCATGCCGCCATGGAAGGCGTAGCCGTCGCGGTCACCGCCTGTCGACAGCGCGCGTCCGTCGACGGCGCGGATGTCCAGGGTAAACGGCTGCAGCGTCCATGCCGGCCCCGTTGCCTGCGGGCCCAGGAACAGTGAGAACAGGCTCGACTTGAATGGCGCGACCTGCTCGCCGGAGGACGTGGTGCCTTCCGCGAACAGCACCATGTCGTGATCGGGGCGCATCTGCGCGGCGACGGCCGCCGCCACGCTGGCCGCGTCGCGACTGCGGCGGCTGATGTACAACGTTTGCGCGAGCTCGCCGACGAAGTGCATGCCGGGCCAGCGCTGCATGTCGTCCTTGGCGATGAAGCGCGCGCGCAGCAGGCTGCCCAGCAGCACGATGTCGAAGTGCGAGACGTGGTTGCCGACGAAGACCGTGCCGCCGACATCGCGTGGCGTGCCGACGACCTCGACCCGGATTCCCAGCGCCCGGCGCAGGCAGCCGAACCAGAACCGCGGCAGCACGAACGCCGCCCGCCCGCGGGTGAAGCGCATCAGCACCCACTGCACGGGCATCAGCGCCACGCTCGCCAGCAGAATCGCCGCGAGCTTGGTCCCTGCGCGCAGCGAGGCAAAGGCAGAGTCGGAGGTGTGGCGTGGTCGGTCGATGCTCATGCAGGAGATACGTGCGGCGGGGCGGCGGTGGATGCAGGCAAATCTCAGGGTGAAGGTAGTCAATTCAAAATAATCACGGCGTCCTCTTTTGGGGATGTTGGACGTATTATCCGCATCTGTAGGTTGGGCGCGGCCACGTGTTCGTGGCGGGTGGGGCTGCAATCGGGGGTGGGGCATGAACGTGCGTCGTCGGACGGTGCGGGTTGGATGGTGGATGTTGCTGGCGCTGGCGGCAATGCCGGCGTGGGGGTTGGCCGGAGATGCACCGCAGGACACGCATGCGCAGATGCGCGCGGCGATGGACTGGCTGGCGACGCCGTGGAGCGACGCTCAGGAGAATGCGCTGGAGGCGCGCAACCCGCCGACCGATCAGAAGGCGTTGCTGCATCTGCCCGACAGCACCCAGGCCTACAGTCGTGCACAGCTCGCGAACACGGTGCCGGACTGGTGGCCGCAGGATCATCCGCCGATGCCGACGATCGTGGCCAGCGGCCGCGGCAAGGCCATGCCGTGCGCCGAATGTCATGGCCCCAGCGGAACGGGCGCTCCCCACACGGCCACGTTGACCGGACTGTCAGCCGGCTACATCGTCGAGCAGCTGAAGGCGTTTCGCGATGGCTCACGCGCCAATGACGAGATGCATACCGAGGCGCTCAGCGTCAGCGACGCGGATATGCAACAGGCGGCAGCGTATTTCTCCGGCTCGCGCCTGGCGTCGGCCCGGGCCCGGATCGTCCAGACTGCGCAGGTGCCCAGGACGCGCATCGAATCGTGGATGCTGGTACCCAGCAGGGGCGGCGCTACCGAGGCGATCGGTGACCGGGTGATCGAACTTCCGCTGCATGTGGAGCAGGCAAAGATGGGCGACGAACGCGTGCGCTTCGTCGCCTACGTGGCGCCGGGCAGCCTCGCACGCGGCCGCTCGCTGGCGTCCACCGGCGCGGGCGGCACCATCGCCTGCACGGCATGCCACGGTGCGGATCTGCGCGGGGTGGCCAATATCCCGCCGCTGGCCGGCCGTTCGCCGACCTATCTCACGCGACAAATGGTGCAGTTCGCGCTGGGCAACCGGCATGGCGACGCGTGCGTGCCGATGCAGCAGGAGGTCGCGCGCCTCTCGCTCGGGGACATGGTTGCAGTAGCGGCCTACGCCGGCTCGCTCAAGCCCTGACGAGAGGCGTGTCCGGCAGGCCGACCAGGGTCATCGTGCCGTCGCGCCTGAGCAGCGTTGCACGGTAGAAACATGGACAGGGGCTGCATGTATCGCTGGATCAAGGATGTCCGGGCGGGTTCGGATCCCGTCCGACTCCCGAGTTCGTTCGGTCTGGCCGAGTTGGCGCATCTCAAGGCATCCTCGTGTGTTCAATGTTTCCGAGCAGGCTGCCGTGAGACAGAAGGGCGCTCAGCGCGACAATGTCACCGCCGCTATCGGCGCGCACAAGTTTTCACTCAGCCTTGACCTGGAGCAGACGGTCGTGGGGCTAGAGTGTGCCGATGCGGTGGGCGCTGGTGCGCAAGCGCTCGGACGCGGTTCTGCTGAATTTCACGGTCCAAGGGGCTCCGATTGCTTCGGTCGCTTCGGCAGTGCGTCTCCGCGTACTGCTGATCTACGCCTTTGAAGCGTTCCATCGCGGCCGCATTGGCTGTCATGACCGGACTGCGGCGCTGTACCACAGGCTGCCTGAGACAGAACTCACGTACGCTTCCAACAACGACTCGTGTTGTTCCGAGCCAGGCAAGGGACGGAACATCACATGTCACAACTCCAGCTTCACGGGTCCATCTCCAAGGCTTGGCCGGCGGTAGCAACCGCCGCGCTGCGTGTTGCCTTCGGCATCATCTGGGCGGTGGGTGCCGCGCTTACCTGGTCGCCCGATTTCGCCATTCACTACGTCGGCTATCTGCACAATGCAGCGCACGGGCAGCCGGGCTGGCTGGCGGGCTGGTTCGCCATGTGGATCGGGCTGGTTACCCCTGAGGCTGGCCTCTTTGTTTGGCTCACTCGCATCGTCGAAAGCGCAATCGCGCTGGCCCTACTCGCCGGTTTCGCACGCAAGACTTTATACGTCGCCGGCGCGCTGTTCAGTCTGCTGGTGTGGAGCACCGCCGAAGGTTTCGGCGGCCCCTATACGGTGGGCGCGACCAACATGGGCACGGCGATCTGCTACGTGCTGATCTTCGTTGCCTTGATCGGCATAGACAACCGCGGCGGTCGCAGTCCCTACAGCCTCGATTTCTTCATCGAGCGACGGTGGCCGCGTTGGCAACGCATCTCCGAATGGGGCAGCGATGCGACGCTCGCGAGCAAGTCGCAGACGCTGCCCTGGCGCGTGCAGATTCCCGCCATGCTCAGCGTTGTGGTCCTCGTCATATTCCTGGTCGGTGGGTTGCACAGCACGTTGTACGTCAAGCCGCCGTCGCCAACGTCTGCCGCTGCTGCGGTGACGCCACTCTCGCTCGCTTCGGGTGAACCGATTGTTGCAACCCGCGATGCCCGCCTGCCACCGCTCGTTGGCACGGGCGCAAGCGTCAACCTTGCTCTCGTCGCTTCGGACCACACGGTTGCAATCGCCAGCGGTGTCGATTATCAGGCCTGGACCTTCGGCGGTAGCGTGCCCGGCCCGATCATTCACGTGCGCCAGGGCCAGACGGTCAACGTGACATTTACCAATCACGGCAACATGCCGCACTCGATCGACTTTCACTCCGCCATGACTGCGCCCAGTCTGCATTACGTGGAGGTTCTGCCAGGCAAGATGATCCAGTTTTCTTTCGTGGCGAACGTGCCAGGCGCATTCCTCTACCACTGCGGCACGCCGCCGGCGCTGCTGCACATAGCAGACGGCATGTACGGGGCCATGATCGTGGATCCCGCAAAGCCGCTGCCCCCGGCCGCCGAAAGTTACGTGATCGTGCAAAGTGAGTGGTACACGCAGCAGGTTTCGGGCCATCTCATGGGCCCCGACTACGAGAAGATGACTGCGGAACGACCCGATGAGGTCGTCTTCAATGGCGCCGCTTTCCAGTATCGCGATCATCCCTTGCTGGCTACGGCGGGCAAGCGCATGCGCATCTATTTCATCAATGCCGGCCCGGATCTTTGGAGTTCCTTTCACGTGATTGGCGCGATTTTCGACAGGGTCTATCCCGACGGTGATTCGTCGCATGCCCTGAGCGGCGTTTCCACCCACACAGTCGGGCCAGGCGAAGGCACCGTGTTCGATCTTGTCATCCCGGATCCCGGTAAATATGCCTTCGTGGATCACGACATGGCGCATGCAGTCATCGGCGCGCAAGGCATTCTCGAGGTCCGGGGGTCCGGCCCTACCCAGGCTGAGGTGGTCGCTCCCCCAACCCCGGCGGCTGCCGCGGCACCCGTGGTGAGTGCCGCGGCTGCTTCCGTGGCCTCAGGCCCTTACCAGTTTGACGCGTCCAAAGGCGCGTCGCTCTATGCAGCCAATTGCTCGGCTTGCCATCAGCCCTCTGGCGAGGGTCTGCCAGGCGCTTTCCCGCCGCTCAAAGGCAATGCTGTGGTGGAGAACCCCGATCCGACCAAGCAAATCGACGTGGTCCTGCACGGGCTGCATGGCGAGAACGTCGGCGGCACGGTGTATCCGACTGCAATGTCGCCGTTCGAGAGCGTGTTGAACGACGCGGACATTGCCGACATCATCAACCATGAGCGCTCCTCGTGGGGCAACCAGAGCAAGCAGATCACATCCAGCGAGGTGAAAGCAGCGCGATCCGGCGACTCTCGCCATTAGCAAGTTGTTGAAAAGGGCTGTCCTGCCCTTTTCAACTCGCCGAATCCGGTACATGCCCGGACTCGGTGCTTCACGACGCGACACCCGCCGACTTCGCTGCCATCCTCGATCTGAACGAAGCCTTTGTGGCCGCGCTCAGTCCGCTCGACAAAGATCGCCTTGCGGTTGCATGTGCAGGTAGCGCTGCATCGCGTGATCGAACATGACGGCCGGATCGAGGCGTTCCTGCTCGCGTTGCGCGAAGGGGCGGATTACGACAGTCCGAACTACCGGTGGTTTGCGCAGCGCCACGCGCGTTTCCTGTATGTGAATCGCATCGTGGTCGCCGCCGACACGCAGGCACCGGGCGCCGGCAGCCGGCTCTATCGCGAGGTGTATGCGCTGGCGTCGCGCGATGGCGTGCCGTTGATCGCCTGCGAGTTCGATATCGAGCCGCCGAACCCGGCGTCCGAACGATTCCACGCCAGGCTGGGGTTTCGTGAAGTCGGCCGCCAGCAGCTCGATGGTGGCAGCAAGACCGTCTCGCTGCAGGCGCTCGATGTCGCTGCGGACGACACGTCGCCGGGAAAGATCGACGTCGGCTGACGTAAGCATCTCCGACGCGCGTGGCTTCGTCTGTCCGATTGTCCGGTCTCGCCTTGTCGGCTGTCCGCGGACAACCAGACGAACGGGTTCGCGCAGCATGCTTCTTCGGAAACTCAACGACTTGGATCTTCCGCATGGATTGGCACGGCGATTGCTCTACAGACAGCACAGGGCACAAGCCAATCTCGGAGACACGTCATGAAATTCGAAGCACAGATCCTGGCCGCATTGTTCGTTGTCTGCTTCAGCGTTTGCGCGCTGGTCATGGGCGCCATGCTGAAAACCACGCCGGCCTCGGTGCAGCTGGCCATTGCGAACAAGGCGGCTGCCGTCGTTCTGGCCGCGCCGGCGCCCTGCACGCTGCCCACCGGTGACGCGACCTGTTCACGCGCCGACGATTGATGCTGCTCAGCAACGACTGGCCCGGCCGGCGGAAACCGAGGCCAGGGTGCAGTTTTGCAAACAGGCGCTATTGCGTCAGCAAAGGCCTATGCTGCCAACGCGATCACGCCAAGAGGGTTCAGCCATGGTCGATGTCTCCGGCAAGACCAGCAATGGATGCACCTACGAAGGGGATTACCAGCCGGCGAGTGGCGGTCGCGTGCATTGGTCAGCGACCTTCCGCCACAACGGTGATTACGCTGGCATGCGGCATGGCTGCGTGCATGACATGCTCGGCGTCGACACGGCAGGCGTCGACGATGCGGTCAAGGTCGACATCGAATCGACCTGGACGCAGGCCACTTAAGGATGCCCTGATCTATTCAGCACAGGCGGCATGATGTCCAGAAGGTTCGCGGGTGGTGGTGTGTGGCGGCCGCCAAGGCTGGCCGCCTTGGCAAGCCGCGCGCTGCCGCCTACGGGCCTTCTGGACATCACCCCGTCATTTGTTTTCAGTCGGTTGGGGCCGGACTCTGTCTGCCCACATCTCCGCGGCGCACCTCCTCGACAGGCGGCCAGCCTGCCTTCGTCGGCGCACCTTGATCTGCGGGCAGACAGAGTCGGTGACACCTGCGCTGAATAGATCAGGGCATCCTTAACGCTGACTTGCGAGACAAAAGCAGGTATCCGCCGGCACTTTCCTCAAGCCAGCCGCACCCCGTGCCTGGGCAGGATGAGCTGGGTCACGATGAACCGATGCTCCTTGATGGCGTCATGGAATTTGCGGTAGTCGGATTGTTCGAATTGCCCGGACCAGATCGGTTTGGTGTGGCCGTCGGTGTCCGCATCGGTGATGCCGGTGGCGGCATGCTTCCATGAGTCCGGTCCCTTGGAGATGTAGAGGGGCACATCTTCCGAGAAGCCGGGGACGCCGCCATTGGCCAGTGCCCTGGCCAGGACATCCAGTCGCTCGCCGGGGTCGTCGCCGCGGTTGGAATCGAGCAGCGCTGCCAGTGCGACCCTGGCATCCGGCGGCAGTCCATCCTCTTCGGTATATGCGACGTTGCCGCTGCGAAAGCCCTTGATGGCGCGGTACGTCATGTCGGCCGCTTCCATGAAGATGGAGAGGTTGTCGCGTTTGAATTGCAGGCCGTGGCCGTTGGTGTATTCCCACTTCGCCCACGGCTGGTCGGGGAAGTGCAGGGCGGCGCCGTGACCAAGCTTCACCACATGATCGAGGAAGTCTGTCTGCGCCGTATGCACGATGCCGTCCAGGGACTGCTTCAGCTTCCCTGTCCAGGTTTCCAGTGAGTAGTCGTCGCTGGTCAATGACTTGACCACGTTGTGATCGCTGATCGTTCCGGTGAAGTTCTGGTGCGCCCATGTGTCGACATACACGTGCAGGGTGATGCCCAGCCGATGCAGCGCGTTTTCGGCGCCCCGGTTGCCGATGGTGTGGGCGACCATGTCGCGCGCGATGACGCTGTCGGGTTTGCAGATGGACTTTTCTTCCAGCGTGCTGCCTTCGCCGGCAGGCAGGAAGTGGAACGGTGCCCAGATGCGCTTGTCGCTGGCGTTGTCGATGTTCATGTAATCGAACATCTTGTGCGCGCTGGCAAAGCGCTCGTAGCTTTCGCCGCCGGCGAATTCCAGCACTCCGCCGACCGTCGCGTCGTCCACGTACTGGCACGCATGCGCCACCGTTTCCGCGTCCGGCTTTTCCAGACCTGCGAGTCGGGCCAGCAGGTAGACCACGCCATAGTGAAAATCGATGTTCATCGAGCGACCGTCCTGACGGATTTCCGCAACGGCAAAGATAACCGGTTCGAATCATCGCGTCAGGACCGTTGTCTTTTCAGCGTGCAGCGGAATCCCTGGACGCGCTGAGGATATCGCCGCCGGCCCCGATCTGGACCAGCGCCGCGGTCGAGAGACCCTTCAGCGAGGATGGCGGCACGGCGTACGAGTGCGCGCTTCCATCCCACGTGCCCAGATGCACCAGTTCGCGCACCACATTGCGGTGCGGCAGCGTGCGGCTACCGTTCTCGCCGGCGCCGATGGCGACGTTGATCGTGCGCGGATCGTAACGCACCAGCCACACGTCGCAGATGGCCGCCGGCTTGCCGGCACCCACCAGCAGCTGGCCTTTCTCCCAGGACAGCTGCGGCCCTGCGGTCTTCGCATGGGCGATGACCCGGTCGAGTTGCGCGCGATCGGAGCCCACCAGGTCCGTGTGACCATCCACGTAGACCTGCGGCGTCCATACGTTGTCGCGTTTGCGATATTTCGCATACGCCCATTGCCGGTCCGTGCAGGCCGCGGTGGCGAACGTGTCCTTCCATCCCAGGCTGTCCCAGTAGGTGACGCCGTAGGACAGCGCGAGGATGCCCGGCTGTCCCGCGATCGCATTGAGATTGGCCTCGGCCGGCGGACAGGACGAGCAGCCCTGACTCTGGAAAAGCTCGACCACCACAAGCTGCGCCGGCGCGGGCAGGCCCTGCGCGTAGCCGAATTCGCCGAAGGCAAGCAGCGGCAGTGCGCCGAGCAGGAGTTTCAGAAGCAGGCGGGTCATCATGGCGATAGCTCTCCGGCCGACACAGCGGGCAGGATAAATCGAAGGAAGCGTGCCGGCACGCTTGTTCTTCGTCACGACGCGGGAAAAGTTACCTTGCACCTGGCCAATGCAGGCATGGTGCGCGTCATCGCTCCGAAAAAGCAGATCGCGGATCAAGGCCCGTCATCGCTTCGGCATGGAATCACGGAAGTCGACAGCGCTGCGGTGCTGATACCAGCTCCACACCGAACGTGGCAGCAACGGTTGCACTTCCAGGCCCAGCGCCGCATAAGCATCCAGCACATGACCCAGCGCCTTTTCGCCGTGACCGGCTTGTTCCTCAGCCGGCACGTTGAAGCGCTCGTACTCGATCATCTCGAGCATCCGTGCCGACCAGTCGAACAGCCGGTCACTCCACTCGGCGAAACGAGCGCGCAGCCAGAGGGATAGCGGCGCGTGCAGGATGAGTGCCGAGGTCTCGCATTCGCGGCGGCCCAGCGTCGCCACCATCGGATAAATGCCGCGGTACCACTCGGTGTGTCCGGCGGCCGCACGCGGCACGACGAGCGGCGCGGGTGCCCGGTAGTCGGCAAACGTGGTGATGAACAATCGTTCGATGCGGCGTGCATCGCGCAGATGATCGGTCTCGATCAGCAGAGCACGGTCCAGATCGAAGAACGCGAAGAAGCGCGGATGCAGGGTACGCAGCCGCTCCAGCGGATCGCGCGAGAAGCCGACCTTGAGGATGTCCTCATCGCGGCGCGGCAGCACATAGACGAATGTGCGCCCACGACTGGCGAAACGGGGATAGGCAACCTCATCGTTCACGCGCGACGTTCCCGATGCCATTATCACCATGCATGGTGGTCATGTATGGCGATCCGCTTTCCGCAGACGAACATGGCTTCAACCACTGACGAGCGACAGGATGTTGCCATCGGGGTCCTTGAACCACGCGATGCGTCGCTCGCCGGCAACATGCACATCGCCCTCGATATGCGTCTGCGGCATCTCGTAATGTTCGAAGCGCACGCCCTTGGCCTTGAGCGCGCGGGTCATGTCGTCGACCTTGTCGCCGACCGGCCAGGTGAGAGCGGTGGCCTGGTTGGTTCCGGCGTATTCCGAACGATACAGAAAGATGGTCGAATGGCCGCTACGGTAGACCACCAGTTCCTTGCCGACGATGCCGCTGACGGCAAGACCGAGCGTCCCTTCGTAGAAATGCCGTGCGGCCGCGATGTCCCTGACCGCGATGTTGGCGACTGCATCGTGATGACTCAGCATGGCGAGCTCCTGATGGATCGTCAGCGCGACACCAACCGAACGGGATGTCGTCATGCTCATGTTGGCCGTGTGCAAGTGAAGTGCGCGACACGGCAACGTCGAGATTCCCTCACGAAGCCATGAGCAACGGAGCGTAGCAAGGGGGTGCAGGAAGTTGGCTGGCGGACATCGTCGGGTTCCGCTAGGTTGGGAATACTTCAGCCGGGGGAGTCGTTCATGAAGCGCGTGTTTGCCATCCTGCTTTTCGCTGGTCTGACGCTGGGCGCCACATTTGTCCAGGCCACACCGGCATCCGGGTCCACGCCGAGCGCCAGTGCGATTACCGCGCCGGCCAGCGCGGCACACTTCGATGTGGATGCCGCCACCGCGGCCTACATGGCGGAGTTGTCGCTGGCGGCGCGGGCGAAATCCGATGCCTATTTCGAAGGCGGCTACTGGCTGATCCTGTGGGATCTGCTGGTGGCATTGGGCGTGGCATGTCTGCTGCTCGGCACGCGACTGTCGGCACGCATGCGCGACCTCGCCGAGCGCATGACGCGTTTCCGCTGGCTGCAAACCGCCATCTACGCAGTGCAATACATCATTCTGACGACGCTGCTGACATTGCCCTGGAACATCTACGAGGACTTCATCCGCGAACACCAGTACGACCTGGCCACGCAGGACTTTCCGCAGTGGCTGGGCGATCAGGCCAAGGGTCTGCTGGTTGCGCTGATCCTGGGCACCGTGCTGCTGGTGATCATCTATGCGGTGATACGCAGAGCCACACGCACGTGGTGGCTGTGGGGTGCGGGGGTGGCGATCGTGTTCGCCATGTTCTTCGCCACCATCGCGCCGGTGTACATCGCACCGCTGTTCAACACCTACAAGTCGCTGCCGGACAGTCCGCTGAAGGCGCAGATCCTGTCGATGGCGCGCGCCAACGGCATTCCCGCCACCGACGTGTACTGGTTCGATGCCTCGCGCCAGAGCAAGCGCATCAGCGCGAATGTCAGTGGCATGTTCGGCACCACGCGCATCAGCCTCAACGACAATCTGCTGAACCGCAGTACGCCGGCGGAGATCAAGGCGGTGCTGGGGCACGAAATGGGCCACTACGTGCTCAACCATGTATACAAGGGCATCGTGTTCTTCGCCGTCATCATCGTGCTCGGCTTCGCTTTCGTGTACTGGAGTTTCGGCTGGGCCGAGCGCCGCTGGGCTGGGCGCTGGGGACTCCGCGGTGCCGGCGATGTGGCCGGGCTGCCGTTGCTGGCGGCGTTGTTCACGATCTTCATGTTCTTCCTGACGCCGGTAAACAACACGATCACCCGCAGCATGGAAGCGGAGGCCGATGCGTTCGGCCTGAATGCGGCACGTCAGCCAGATGGCTTCGCGCGGGCCGCCGTGCAGCTGTCCGAATACCGCAAGATGCATCCCGGTCCGGTGGAGGAGTTCGTGTTCTTCGATCATCCGAGCGGCTGGAACCGCATCCATCGCGCCATGGTCTGGAAGGCCGAACACATCAACGATGCGGATATCCGGGCCGGGGATGCCACGGCGCCCGCAGGCGCACGTTGAGGATAGGGGGACAGTCCGGCAAGGGGAATCGGATCGGCTTCGGCCTGCGGGCGCTGATCCGGGGTACCTCCCTCGCGCGGCGTGCGCGCCGCGATGACGGTTACCATGCCCTGATTCCCTGCTGGCCCGCCGCGCGCGCCATGTGGTCTCTCCCGCTCCGCTCCAACGCTTCGTTGCCGCGCAATGTGCGCCTGCTGATCGGCATGCGTGCCGCGCGCAGTTTCGGGCAGGGCGCGATGGTGGCGGCGTTTGCGTTGTACCTGCATGCGCTGGGCTGGTCCGGTGCGGTGATCGGCACGGTGCTGATGGGCGCGCTGCTGGTCGGCAGTGCGCTGACGATGGTGGTGGGGCCGCTCAGCGACCGGGGTGGACGGCGCGGCTTTCTGCTGGGCTACGAGTTGTTGCAGGTCGCAGCAGCCGTGACGGCGATGGCGGCCACCGCGCCGTGGCTGCTGATCACGGCGGCCATCCTGGGTGGCTTCGGTCGCGGCGCGAATGGTGCGGCCGGGCCGTTCTCGCCGGTGGAGCAGGCGTGGCTGGCGCACGAGTTGCCGATGGCGCGACGCGGTCGCGTGTTCAGCCTCAACACGGCGGTTGGATTTTTCGGCATGGCGGCCGGCGCGTTGCTGGCGGCGTTGCCGTCGTGGCTGTTCGGCCACGTGATGCGGGCTGCCGATTATCGCCTGCTGTTCGCGTTGCCGCTGCTCGGCTCGCTGGTCTGCCTGGGCCTGCTGCTGGCCACGCACGCACCCGCAGTGCAGCAGGATGCGCAGGTCGATCATGCGGCCACGCGTCGTCGCGAGAACCGACTGCTGCGCCGGCTGGTGCTGGTCAATGTCTTCAATGGTTTTGGCATCGGCCTGGTCGGGCCGCTGATCGCGTACTGGTTTGCGCTGAAATTCCATCAGGGGCTGGCGGTGATCGGTCCCGGCATGGCGCTGGGCTTTCTGCTGGGCGCTGGTGGATCGTTGCTGGCCGGGCGCGTTGCCGGCAGGCTCGGCGTGGTGCGCGCCGTGGTGTCGATGCGTGCCGTCGGCATCGTGCTGCTGTTGCTGATGCCGCTGGTGCCGTGGTTCTGGCTGGCGATGGTGTTGTATGCGTTGCGCGGGGCCTGCAACCAGGGCACTGCCGGCGTGCGCCAGGCGCTGGCCGCGGGACTGACCGGTGCCGGACGTTGCGGCCTGGCCAGCAGCTTGCAGAGCATTTCCATGCAGTTGCCGCGCGCCGCCGGGCCGGTATTGGCCGGTGCGCTGTACCACGCCGGCTTCCTGACATTGCCGTTCGTGATCGGCGCCGCGTTCCAGTGCGCCTATCTGGTGCTGTATGCGCGATTCTTTGCTTCGCACGAGGCCGCACAGACGCCTGTCTGAGCGCTGACGTATCGGCGGCGCCTGCAAGGAAACGGATCGGAACACGTTGCGTCGCCAAGAGGACGGCCATGCCCTCAATGCTGGTCAATGCCCCTGCGTGGGTGGCCGGCGAATGTCAACGTCGTGCCGTCATCGGCCGCCAGTGTGAGCGATGGCGTAGCGCCTTCATGCGACAGGATCAGCGTCGGCTTGCTGCGCAGCACGCTTTTGATGGTGGCTTCGCGTTGCATCAGCGTCGGGTCGTGGCAGGCCATCATGGTCTGCATCGTGGGCGCGACTTCGAGGTGGCCGTCGACGATCAGGTAACTGCCGCCGATGCCGTTGCAGGCGTTGCGCACGTGGATGCGGCCATCGGCGAAGTCGAGCTGCAGCGGTCGTTCCGGCAGGCCGAACAGCGCGCCGAGCCGCTTGCCGCTGCTGTCGACGGCATCTTGCAGTTGCCAGTCATCGCGTGCGAGGGCATTTGCCGAAGCCGGTTCACTCATGCTGGCCGGAGTGGACGTGGCCGCGTAGGTAGGGGCGGCCGAAACCACCATGCAGGCGGCGAGCGCGAGCGGACACAACGACAGGCGGATTTTCATGGCATGGCCTCCTCTGGTCGTCGATTCAACAACTCGAGGCGTGAACAGCGCTTGATGACGGCAACGGATGGCGTTGTTCCTGCCGGGATGGCCGTGACGCGGTAGCGTTGCAAGGCGCTGAACCGCTTCCATGCGCTCATTTCCCTGGTGTGGCGCGCGGCCGGCGCGGGCCGGGTGCGGAGTGCCGGCCCTGCGCCGCGTCGATGGCGTCGATCCAGCCGGCGCGTGAATACGGAAACGCATCGGCGTAGGGGACATACGGCTTGATGTCGAGGATCGGCGTGCCATCGAGCAGATCCATGCCGCGCACGCGCAACGCATGTTCCTCGATGGCCACCAGTTCGACGGCGGACAGGCCGATCGCGTTGGGCCGGTGCGGCGAACGGGTCGCCAGCACACTGCGTTTGCCGCCGCCGCGCGGTGGCCGCACCTCGGGCTTCCAGCCTTCGCTGCGATGAAACATGAAGATCAGCCAGATACGTTCGAAACCGGCCAGGTCGCGAAATGCCGCGGCCGGAAAATCCGCCACGAATTCGATGATCGCCTCGGCCAGCGCGCCGGTTTCGGTGCCTTCCACCACGGTGGGCTGATGCGGCGCATCGATGCGTCGCGCATACGGCGAACGCACGAACGCGATCGGCAGGCTGGTGCAGGTGCTGGCGGCGTCAGGCATGACGGTCATTCAGGTAAGGGCAGGACAAGTATCCCATTGCCGATTACAGTTGGCAGCTTGCATTCGCAGCTATCGAGGGTGTCATGAAATACCTGCTTATGATCTACAGCGATGACAGCTTGCTGGGCGCACTGCCGGAAGGCGAGTTCGATACGCGCATGCGCACCTGCATCGAGCATGCCGACGAACTGCGCGAGCAGGGGCTGTTGCTCGATACGCAACAGCTGGAGGCGCCGGCCACGGCCAGGACGGTGCGCATCCGCAACGAGCGCGTGTCAGTGGTCGATGGGCCATTTGCCGAAACCAAGGAATACCTGGGCGGCTTCAACCTGATCGAGGCGGCGGACATGGACGAGGCGGTCCGCATCGCCGCGCAATTCCCGTGGACGCGCACCGGCTGCGTGGAGATCCGCCCGGTGCGCGACCTCAATGCGGTGCGGCGCCGGGTGGGTGCATGAGCAGTTTCGACGACGGCTTCGAGCACGAACACGACTTCGACGAGGGCGAGGATGATTCCGTTGAAGCGAAGGTCTGGCAGTTGCTGCTGTTGATCAATCCCGGCGATGAAGAGACCGCGCTGCTGCAGTTCACGGATTACCGCGAGGCGGTCGCCGATGCCGATGCGGACGAGATCGAGCCGATCGGGGCCGATCCGATTGAGATCATCGGCCGCGTGATCGACTGGCGTTCCGGCTTCATCGTGGGCGCGCACGACCTGCGCTCGCTGGTGCAGGCGATCGACGAGCTTTCCTCGCGCTGGAAACTGTCGCTCGACTGGAACGGCGATCCGGACGATGACGAATTCTTCGACGACATGGATGCGGCCGAACTGTTCTCGATCGCGTATGACCGCCTCGCCGAATTCGGCTACACGCTGTGGTCGTGGGAAACCGCCGGCGACACGTATGCCGGCTGGATGACGCTGACCCGCGACAACGAGCCGCTGCGCGAGTTGGCCACGGCGCTGGGCATCAACCTGCGCCTGGGCAGCGAAGTGAGCTGAGGCGCATAACCTGTCCGGGTCGGCGCCGTGTTGCCGTGCGGTTAGTATCCAATCCTTGTCCATTCACGGGAGCGTGATTGATGCCTCTCTTTTCGCGCATGTGTCGGCATTGGCATGGCATGCCCTTGCTGGTTGTAGTGGCGCTGCTCGCCGCCTGCGCGCAGGCACCCGCCCGCAATCCGCTGGCGACATGGGTGCCGTCGCCGAATCACGACGAGCGTCGGGCGCAGCTGATCGTGCTGCATTTCACCGAGCAGTCATCGGTGCAGAAGAGCCTGGATACGTTGCGCACCGGCAACGGCGAAGGGCCGGTGAGCGCGCACTACCTGATCGGCCGGGACGGACACATCTACCAGCTGGTCGCCGATGCCCAGCGCGCCTGGCATGCGGGTGCGGGACGCTGGGGCACGATCACCGATGTGAACTCCGCCTCCATCGGCATCGAGCTGGACAACGACGGCCATGCGCCTTACGCGCCAGCACAGATCGACAGCCTGTTGCGCCTGCTGACCGATCTCACCGGTCGCCTGCACATCCCGCGCACGCAGATTGTCGGTCACGAGGATTTTGCGCCCACGCGCAGGAACGATCCCGGGCCGCTGTTTCCGTGGAAGCAGCTGGCCGATGCCGGCTTCGGGCTTTGGCCACAGGGTACCCTGATCGATCCTCCGGCCGGCTTCGATCCATGGATGGCGCTGGGCGAGGTGGGCTATCCGCCGGATGACCGCGCCGCCGCCGTGCGCGCGTTCCACCATCATTACCGCGGCATGGAAGGCGACACGCTCGATGCGCAGGACTTGCGCATCCTGTATGCGCTGACCCGCCGGATTGAACAGGCCGATGGCTGATGCAATCGGAGCCGATGCGTATCCTGCGTCAGCGGCTTGAACCTCGCCCAGCCTGGTCCCATGGTTGTCGGACCAGCCGATTCCGGAGCGCCACGCCATGCACGCCTTGATATTTGAAAAATTCGGTGGCCCCGAGGTTCTGCATTGGGGCGAGCAGCCCGATCCGATCCCCACGCCGGATCAGGCGCTGGTGCGCATGCGCAGCGCCGGGCTGAATTTCGCGGACGTCTACCGGCGCAACGGCAACTATCACCTGAGCGGCGCGGCGCCGTGGATTCTCGGCTACGAGGGCGCGGGCGTGATCGAGCAGCCGGCCGCGGGCGATGCGTTGTTTCCGGTAGGCACACGAGTCGGCTTCGCCGACATGCCTTATGCGAATGCCGAGTTGGTCGCGGTCGATCTCGACAAGCTGATTCCGCTGCCGGATGACATCGCGTTCGACACCGCCGCGGCGATCCTGCTGCAAGGACTGACCGCGCAGTATCTGGTGGGCGACAGCTATCGCGTACGGCGCGGCGATGTGGCGGTGGTGCATGCCGCGGCCGGCGGCGTAGGTCAATTGCTGGTGCAGATGCTGAAGATGCTGGGGGCGACGGTGCTGGGCGTGGCGTCGAGCGTCACGAAACGTGCGGCAGTGCTGGCGAGCGGTGCGGATGCTGCGTGCGGCTACGACGATCTGCTGGCACAGACGCAGCAACTGAGCGCGGCTCGCGGTGCCGACGTGGTCTACGACTCGGTCGGCCGCACGCTGGGCGACAGTCTGGCCGCGGCGCGTATCGGCGGCACGGTGGTGTTCTACGGGATGGCGGCGGGCGATCCCGACCCGGTCGATCCGCGCCTGCTGATGGATCGCTCGCTCACGCTGACCGGTGGCGATCTGTGGAACGTGCTGACCAGCGCGCCGATCCGGCGCGAGCGGGCCGCGGCGTTGTTCGCGCAGATCCGCGCCGGCCGGCTGCAGCCGAACATCGCGGCGCGCTTTCCGCTCAGCGACGGCGCCAGGGCACACGCCTATCTGGAAAGTCGCGAGGCGATCGGCAAGGTGCTGCTGACGCTCTGAGGTGCTGCAGCTCGGCGCTCTATGAGAGCCGGGTGCAGGATCACTCGTCGACCGGCTTGTCGTCGTCGAAGCCGGTGTAGCCGTCCGGGAAGATCGGGGTGCCGTCGTCTTCCAGCCCCAGCATGTCAGTCAGCGCCTTGGCCGCTGCTGTTTCGGCAACACCCTTGTCACGGAAACTGCGGTTCTCGCAGATCGCGAAATACACCGGAAAGCCGCTCTTGCGCGGAGTGACCGCGAGATACGCGGTATAGCGCGAGCCTTCGAGCGTGGCGCCGGAGCGGGCCAGGTAGTTGTCGAACTCGCGCGCGGCCATCGATACAGATCCGGAACAGGGTGGCTCAGTGTATCGCCAGACGGGCGCATCGCTGCGTCAGTCGGAGGGATTCTCCTCCTCGTCCAGCGGCAGCACCTCGTGGAAGACGCTGTAGTCGATGACGTTGACGCCGGCATCGTCGACGCTGACGAGATCGAGATAGCGATGGTTCCAGCGCAGCTCCCGATGACTCCATTGCTGGCGCGCCAGCATGGCTTGCGACGTGGTCTCGTCGACGCCCTCGATACTCAGCAGGAAGGCTGATTGGGTGCTTTCCAGGGTCTCCGGGGTTTCGCCGTAAAGCGGGCTGCTTTCGTCGATCACATGCATCAGGCTCCAGCTCAGCACGAAGATCGGGTGGCGCTCGCGCACCAGTTTCAGGTCGTGGATCTTGCGCAGCTTGAAACCCTCCGGCGAGGTTTCCAGACGCAGCAGATGCAATTGGGCAGACGCTTCGGCGATCACGTTCTGCCGGGTGTTGGCCGCACGTATCATCAAGGTGGGCTGGCCGTCGATGGCCCGCACGATCGGGTGATTGGCGAAGATGATCTTCGCGCGCGGGCGCGAGAAGCGCGAGAAGATCAGTCCGGTGACCACGGCGATGCAGCCCATGCCGGTGAAGATTTCCACCGTGGCCACGAGGTGCGCGTACACGGTCTGCGGATGCATGTCGCCATAGCCGACCGTGGCCAGCGTCTCCACGCTGAAGAAGAACGCGCCGCCAAAGCCGTGCGGATACTGGTTTGCGATGGGCTGCGTGCCGAGCAGGTAGATCCCGGCAAAGACGACGTTGAGCAGCAGGAAGGCCGCCGCGGCCAGACCGAAGAAAACCGGCCAGCGCACGGTCAGCGCGCGATGATAGATGTCGTCCCAGATGCGCCGCGACAGTCCCCGACTGACGAACGGTCGGCCTGCGATGTTGATGATGCGGGGTCGATTCAGGAAATGCAGCATCTGCCTGGGGGTTCTTCGCAAGGATGGATGCCGTCCACGTCGAGGACGGCTCGGCGCATCGATTGTAGCGCGCGTCCCGTGCCGGCTATCTGTGGCAAGCTGCGCTATCTACGCACTGGCAGCGCTCCATGCTCACGCCCCATGACATCTCGTGCCCGTATTGTGGCGAATCCATCGAGATCCTGCTCGATGCATCGGCTGGCGATCAGCACTATATCGAGGACTGCCAGGTCTGCTGCCGACCGATCATGCTGAGCGTCCGGATCGATGCGGACGGCGCGCCGCAGGTGAGCGCGGCATCCGAAAACGATGCCTGATCGCAGCGGTGCACTCGTGCGGCTGACTGATCCGGCGCCGCTGCGATGAGCCGCCTCGACCGGTCGATGTCGCGCATCGTGCTGGACACCAATGTGTGTCTGGATCTGTTCGTGTTTCGCGATCCGCTGTGCTCGCATCTGCTGGCGGCGCTGCAGAGCGGCGCAGTGCAGGCCGTGACGCGCGACGATTGTCGCGCGGAATGGCGCAGGGTGCTGCACTATCCGCAACTGCCGGTCGACGATCGGATGCGGCCGACGTTCATTGACGCTTTCGATGCGCTGATCCAGCTGCTGCCGCACGATGCATCGACGGTGGCCGAAGACGACCGCCGGCTGCCGTGCTGTGCCGATCCGGATGACCAGAAGTTTCTGGAACTGGCGCTGGCGTCCGGAGCCAGCTGGCTGCTCAGCAAGGACAAGGAGCTGCTGAAGCTGGATCGCCGCACCAGCAACACCGGGTTGTTCTCGATCCGGTTACCGCAGCTGTGGTCGATTGCGGACGTGAACGGATGGTCCTGATGCCGGTTCCCATCTGGACCCATGAAGTCTGGCGAGCAGCTGGCCAGCAGCCGACTCGATGCCCTGGAGAGGCATAATGGCTCGTCGAACACACACGAAAACAGGCGGGCGCGATGCATTACGACCAATCGTGGATGGGCTACGGCATCGTCGGCGGCATGGAGGCCGGGCTGATTTCCGTGCTGGCCGGGTTGCTGCTGTTTGGCGTGTTCCACTGGCTGGGCCGACGCAACGGCTGGGGCTACGGCCCGCAGATCAGCTGGACGTTCCTGCTGGCGACGCTGCTGACTGCCAGCGGAGACCTGTGGGATCTGTTCTATTTTAACTACGCGCCGCTGCAGTCGCTGCAATTGCTGCAGGCGCAACTGGCGCTGGTGCACGACCCGGACAACATCGGCATGCGGGTGTTGTGCGAGTTGCTCGGGGTGGTGCTGGGTATCTATGCGGGCTGGGCGCTGTGCAGCGGCGACTGGCGTGAGCGTTTCGGCGGCAGGCGCAAGTCGGGTTAGAGCATTTTTGGTGCAACTGCTTACAACTGCGTTGCCCTGGGATGGTATTGCCAAAATGGGATCCGCTCGGGCTGAGCGTAGCGCCGCAGGCGCGCACGCGGGGAGCGACCAGGGACGGTCGCGGTTTTGAGGAGCGAGGAAGTCGAAGCCCAACGGCGACGGCAC